>Ga0209208_10000030_pt1 | contig 139760 bp, 141 predicted proteins | sample S1TSphfallax_3_FD_187694 | JGI IMG/M metagenome (GOLD analysis project Ga0209208, IMG submission 187694) | Host-associated microbial communities from peat moss isolated from Minnesota, USA - S1T2_Fd - Sphagnum fallax MG (SPAdes) (version 2) | ecosystem: Host-associated > Plants > Peat moss >... | reverse complement strand
GCAGCCAAGCCTTCAGATCGGGTGGAAGAAGAAAGGCTTGGTCGCGATTGAATGGAACGTAGCTCGCCATGCCACGAGTCTAGCCATTCGCCACCGATTTGGGTACCCCAATCCGACAGGCTGCTAGAAAGAAAGATGGTCTTTTTTAAAAAAAAGAACCAAAAAACTTCGGGCGGCTGTCGCGGAGTCGCCGGAAGCGTTCGCATCAGGTAAACGTTTTTTGCGTCTTTTCTTGAAAAAAAGACGGCCTTAGGCACTCTCCTCATCCGCCCGGATCGTTCCCGTGCGCACCAGCCCGCGCCGGCTCGGGACATCGATAAAAGCAAGCATCTCGGCAACCAGCGGATCGTCGGCCAAGGTCCGTGCCTCCGTCAGGCGGGCCGCGAACACGGCGCCGCCCTCGGCGAACAGAAGGCGAAAGGCCCCCCGCAGGCGGTGCAGGCCCGCGCGGTCTACCCCCCGCCGTTTCAAACCCACCACGTTCAGGCCGGTCAGGCGCGCGCGGTTGCCCAGCACGGTGCCGAACGGGATCACATCGGCCTCCACGCCCGAGGCGCCGCCCACCATCGCGCCGCGCCCAATGCGCACGAACTGGTGCAGGGCGGTCGCGCCGCCGATCACGGCGCCATCACCGATCGTCACATGGCCGCCCATCACCACGTTGTTGGCCACGATCACACCGTCGCCAAGCTCGCAGTCATGCGCGACATGAACCACGGCCATCAGCAGGCAGTCCGCCCCCACGCGGGTGACGCCGGAGCCGGTGACGGTGCCGCGATGGATGGTGCAATGCTCGCGAATCTGGGTGCGCGGCCCGATCACCGTGCGGGTCGGCTCGCCCTTGTATTTCAGATCCTGCGGCGCCAGGCCCACCGTGCAGAATGGATAGAGCACCGCGCCGGCGCCGATGACGGTCAGGCCGTCGACCACGACATGGCTGATCAGCCGCACGCCGCGCTCCAGCGTCACATCCGGCCCGATCACGCACCATGGCCCGATGGAAACATCCTCCGCCACCCTCGCACCTGGGGCGATCAGCGCGGTGGGATGGATCAGGGCCGTGGGCAGCTTCTCGGTCAGGATCGGTTCCGCGATATGGTCCATCACTGCCGTGCCGCCGAAAGGCGATCGCACGCCAGGCCGGCGCGTGGCGAAAAAACCGTTCCCATCATTGGCCCGGAGCGTGATCCATGATCATCGCGCTGTAGGTCGCCTCGGCAACCGAGACGCCGTCGACGCGCGCGATGCCGGAGAATTTCCACACATTGCCGCGGCGCCGTTCCCTGGTGACGTGGATTCGCAACTGGTCGCCGGGCACCACGGGGCGGCGGAATTTGGCGCTCTCGATGGTCATGAAATACACCACTTTTCCGGCAGCCTCGGGCCCGAGTGATTCCACCACCAGAACGCCCGCGGTTTGCGCCATGCTCTCGATGATCAGCACGCCCGGCATCACCGGGTGGTTGGGGAAATGGCCCTGGAAGAAGTTCTCATTGATCGTGACGTTCTTCACGCCCACGGCGGAGACATGCGGCACCACATCGACCATGCGATCGATCAGCAGCATGGGATAGCGGTGCGGGATCGCATGCATGATCCGCGCGATGTCGAGCACGGCAATGCGCTCGCCGGCCACGGTCGTCTCCTGCCCGGGCGATGAGTCTGCCTGGCCCTGCCGCGCGAGATCTACGTCCTGTGTCGTGCCGTCCATCGCTTTCAGCCTGCCGCTTCGTCAGACCCGGCCCCGCGCGCCGGTGCCTCACCGGCGCCGCCGCGGGCGGGGGCGGCTGCGCCGCGGCGGGCCAGCCGGCGCAATACCGCCACATTACGGAAGAACTCGCGAACCGGCAAAGCCGGGCTGCCGATAACATCGGCACCAGCCGGCACGTCGGACATCACGCCAGCCTGGGCACCGATCCGGGCACGCGCGCCAACGGTGAAATGCCCGGCGAGGCCGGCCTGTGCGCCGACCTGCACGAAGTCCTCCAATATCACCGATCCGGCAATGCCCGATTGGCCAGCCATGACGCAGCTGCGGCCGAGTTTCACATTGTGGCCAATCTGGATCAGGTTGTCGATACGGCTTCCGGCCCCGATCACCGTATCGTGGGCGGCACCACGATCGATGGTGGAATTGGCCCCCACCTCCACATCGTCGTGCAGCATCACGCGGCCAAGCTGCGGCACGGTGAGAAAGCCGGTGGCGGTGATGGCGAAGCCGAAACCATCCTGGCCGATGCGGGCGCCCGGATAAACATACACACGCTCGCCCAGGATCGCATGGCTGATGCTGGCGAGCGCGCCGACGCGGCAGCCCTGCCCCATCACCACACCCTCGCCGATGACCGCGCCGGGCCCGATCTGGCAGGCGCGGCCGATCTCGGCACGGGCGCCGATCACCGCATAGGGGCTGATCGCCGCGGAGGGATCCACGCATGCGGTTGCGTCCACGATGGCGGTGGGATGGATGCCCGGTTGAACGGGCGGCAGCGGATGGAACAGGCGGGCGATATGGGCCCAGCCCTGGTGCGGATCGGCCACCACCAGGGGCACGCAGCCCGGCGGCAGCCGCCCTGCGAGATCCGCCCCCACGATGACGACGCCGGCGGCGGTGCGCTCGGCCGCCGCCGCGTAGCGCGGGTTGTGCAGCACGGCCACTTCGTTCGGCCCAGCCGTCTGCAACGCCGCGACCCCGGTCAGGCTGCGCCCGCCCAGCACCTCAGGCCTGGATGCGGCACCGCCAGCCACGTCCTCCAGCTCCGCGAGGGAAAAGGGCCCCGCGCGCACGAAGAACCTCGGATCCCCGAGCACCGACGCAGCCTGTGCCGCCGTGGTCTCAGCCATAATTGGGAAAAGTTTTTGCTTCTTTTTTCAAAAAGAAGTCTTCCTTTTTCTCTAATGCGTCGCCGCGGCCTGGTTTACAGCACCCGGCGGGTTGGCCCAATCCTTCGGCAGTGTCGCCGGATCCACATCCTCGCCAGGGATTTTCACGGTCGGTTGCAGCTTGTTCAGCTGCTCCGTCACCTCCTGGGTGATATCGAATTCCGGCATGTTCAGCGCCACCTGGCTACGATGCAGCACCACGTTCATGCCGCGGCTTTCCGCGACCTGGCGGATCACGGCAACCAGCGTGCTCTCGATCTGGTTCAGCGCCACCTGGCCGGCTTCGGAGATGATGCGGTTGCGCTCCTGCAACGCCTTGCGATCGCTGTTGACCCGCTCGCGCAAGGCCCGCTCCCGCGTGCGGCCCTGATCGGGGGTCAGATGGGGGGCATCGTTCTGCAACGCCTGTTCCATTTCGCGCCAGGTGGCCTGGGCGCGATCGATATCCAGGCGCAGCTTTTCCTTCCGCGCGCCGATCACCCGCTGGATGATCTGGGCGGCGTTGGATGCGCGCATCACATCCGGCACGCCGAGCACACCCACCACCGCGGTGGGCGGGGGCGCCGCCTTCGGCAAGGGCGGCAGCGCGGGCACCGGCGGCGTGGGCAAAGGCGGCATCGGCTGCTGCGGCTGGCCCTGGTCGATGTCGCCGCCCTGATCGGCCTCGGCCACCGGTGATGGCGCCGGCGGCGGCGCCTGCCGCACAGCTCTGCCGCGCGGGCTGGCGGTGGCGTGCGCCGGTGCGGCCGGCGCCGGCTGGCTGGGCACGAACCAGCCGGGCGAGGATTGGGCGCGCACGCCGGTGGACAGGGCCGGCAGCAGAAGCGGCGCCGCCAGAAGGGCGGCCAGGGTGTGTCGGATGCGCATTACTGGAACCTCGTTCCGAAGCCGAATTTGAAGAACTGTGTCTGATCGTAGGGCTGCTTGAGCAGGGGGATGCCGAAATCGATGTTGATCAGGCCGAACGGGCTTTTCCACGAAAAGCCGATACCCACCGACATGCGGGGCGCGTTGCTGTCGTAGTAGCACACGCTGATCGGGTTGCCGTGGTCGTCCAGGGTCTGGCCTTCCTTGTTCTTGTTGGGCAGATGGGCAAGGCAGCTATCGGCGGCGTTGGGCGGCACGTTAAGGCCGAACAGCGCGCCGCTATCGACGAAGGCGCGGCCGGTGAGGCCGAAATCGGCGGGCACGGGCAGCGGGTAATGCAACTCGGTGGACTGAGTCCAGATCGCGTTGCCGCCGATGGCATCGCTGCCGTGATAGTCGATCTCGCCGGCATTCACGCAGGCATTGGCGCCGGTATAGCCGGCCAGCTTGAGGTTGTTGGGCCCGAGGAAACAGGTTGAATAGGCCACCGAGTGGGGGCCGACGCCCTGGTCGAGGAAGCCGCGCAGATTGTCGCCGCCGAGGAAGAAGCGGTCGATGATCTGCTCCTTGCTTTGCAGATTGTCGAGGTAGCCGGCGCCCTGGCTGAAAGAGAAGCCCCACAGCGCATTGCCGGTGAAATAATCGAGCGGCAGGAAGAAGGTGCTGTCGATCTTCCCGCGCACATAATGTTCGTCACCGCCCAGGCCCGCAACATCGGTGCCCAGCCGGATGATGAAGCCGGTATGGGGGGTGGCGCGGCTGTCGCGATAGTCGAACGACAGGGTCTGGCCGATCTGCGAGAGCAGCGTGGTGCCTTGCTCGTCCTGCACGAACACGCTGGCATAGTCGGAGATGTTGTTCACGCTCCGGTCGCTGACCGTGTAGTTGAAGGCCTGGCTGACATGGTCGTTATAGGCGAAGCCCATGCGCATGGACACGCCATAGCGGGTTTCGCTGTAGTCCGACACGTATTGGTTGTTGTTGGTGATGTAGAAGATGTCGCCGCCGGCAACCAGGTTGCGGTCCAGGAAATACGGGTCGGTGGCCGAAATGTCGATCTGGCTTTCGCGCTGCCCGACGGTGCCGTTGATGCCGGCATCGATGCCGCTGCCGACAAGGTTGTGCTGGCGCAGACCGGCCTGGCCGAGGATTCCGGAGGTGGTGGAGTAGCCGCCGCCGAGCGAGAGTTCGCCAGTCGCCTTCTCGGTCAGTTCGGTATTGATGATCACCCGGTCGGCCGCCGAGCCCGGCGTGGGGTTGAGCTTCACGTCACCGAAATAGCCCAGATCAGTGAGGCGCTGCTTGGTGAGGCGGATCAGGGCCGGATCATCGGGGTCGCCTTCGGCAAAGCGGAATTCACGCCGGATCACCTTGTCCTGCGTGACAGTGTTGCCGCTGATATCGATGCGCTCGACATATTTCCGCTGGCCTTGGGCGATATCGTATTCCAGGTCAACCACATGCAGCTTCATGTTGCGGGCGATACGCGGATCGACCACCAGGAAAGGATTGCCGGCGCGCTTGCGGGCTGCCTCCTGAATGGCATCGGAGGTCTTTTCCACCAGGCTGCCGTTGTAGAATTGGCCGGTCCTCTGTTTCGGCAGATCCTGGTACGGAGCGCCGCTGACTTTCGGCACCAGGCTCTTCACCGTGACTTTGCCCACCTTGTAGCGCTGGCCTTCCGATATCTGGAAGGTCAGGAAAAAGGCCGTGCGCTCCGGCGAGAGTTCGGCCACCGTGTTGGTGACCGAGACATCGGCATAGCCGTGCTCAAGGTAGAAGCGGCGGATCAGCTCGCGGTCGAAATTCACCCGCTCGGGGTTGAAGGCATCGCTGCTGCTGAGGAACCGCCACCAGCGTTCCTCGCGGCTGTCGATCACGGTTTTCAGCTGGTCCTCGGAGAAGGCGTGGTTGCCGACGAAGATGATGCGGCTGATCTTCGTTTCGGGACCTTCGACAATCTTGAAGATCACGTTCACGCGGTTTTGCGGCAGGCGGACGATTTCAGGCTCCACGGTCGCGGCGAAGCGGCCCTTGCCGGCATACACGCCGAGCAGCTTCTGGCGGTCCTGCTGCGCCATGCGCACGGTGAACACGGCGCGCGGCCGCAATTGCAGCGCCTTCTTCAGATCGTCTTCCTTGACGTTATGGTTGCCCTCGAAACTGATGTTGTTGACCAGGGGATTCTCGGTCACGTGCACCACGAGGCTGGGGCCCGCGCGGGTGATGCTGACATCGGAGAAAAGGCCGGTGGCGTAGAGCGTGCGCAGCGAGCGGTCGACGCGGTCGCTGCCGAACGTGTCACCCGGCTGCACCAGCATGTAGGAGAGGATGGTGCCATCCTCGATGCGCTTGTTACCCTCGATCTTGATGGTCTGGATGGTGTCGCCGGGATTGGGCGCCGGCGCCGCCGGCGCGGCGGCGGCGCGCGGCCGGTGATGCGGGTGGGCCGGCGCATGGGCCGGGGGCGGGCTGTCGGCCGGAGGGGGCGCGGTATCGGATGATTGAGCCTGGGCCGCGCGCGCGGCCGAGAGGGAGAAAACGCAGATGGTGGAAAGCAGCGCGGCGCGAGAACGATGCAACAAAGGACCCCCAGGAGAGCACCCGCCCGGCCGCAGGAGGAGCCTTGGGTGTGCGGGAGCGACGGTTCAGACCCGCCGCTGGAGGTGCGAGGTACCCGAGAACGTGAGTCCTGTCCATGTCGGTCGAGACGCAGGACAGGAATTGCTTCTCCGCCCCCTGCGGACGGATCACGCCCGCCCCAAACCAAAGCCCAAGAGATAAAAGTTTTTTGCTTCTTTTTTTCAAAAAAGAAGAAAGAGATCTTCTTTCTTGAAAGAAAGAAGCAAAGAACTTTGACAAATGGGGTACGGGCTAGCCGATCAGATGGGCGACCCAGCGCAGCGCGCCGGTGTGGACGAGGTCGTTGAAGGAGATGAACACGAACATGCAGGCGATCAGCGCAAAGCCGGCACGGTAGCCGTAATCAAGGGCACTCGGCGGCAGCGGCCGCCCGCGGACGGCTTCCGCGGCGTAGAACATCAGATGGCCGCCATCCAGGATCGGGATCGGCAGCAGGTTCACCAGCCCGAGATTGACCGAGAGGAAGGCGACGAACCAGATGAGAACCGGCAAGCCCTGCGCCGCCGCCTGGCCGGACATGACCACCACCGCAATCGGGCCGCCGAGCTCGCGCAGGCCATGGCCGGTGGTGACGATGTGGACCAGCCCGCCAAAGATCGCGCCGAACATGTGCCCGGTTTCCGCCACACCGGCCAGCAGGGCCGCGCCCGGCCACAGCCGTTCGGTCTTGGACGCCCCCGAACTGATGCCGAGGCGGCCCACCGACATGTCACCCGGCTCAGCCGGCTTGATCTCCACCGGCAGGGTCAGAAGCTGCGCGCCCCGCGCTACCTGCATGGTCAGTGTCTGGCCCGCGCTGGCCGCAACGATGGCCCGCAATGTCTCGAAGGCGGCGATCTTCTCGCCATCCACCGTCTCGATCCTGTCGCCAGGCTTCAGGCCGGCCGTGGCCGCCGAACTCGCCTCCGCCACCTCGCCCACCACCGCCAGCGGCACCTGCCGGCCAACAGCGCAGAACAGGAACGAGAGCAGCACCATGGCCAGCAGGAAGTTCGCCACCGGCCCGGCCGCGGCGACAATGGCGCGGGAGAGCACCGATTTCTCGTTATACCCCTGGCCCGGCCGGGTGACGGTTTCATCCATGGCCTGCTCGTTGGCCACGTTCAGCGCCATGCCATGCATCTTCACGAAGCCACCCAGCGGCAGCAGGCAGATCTTCCACACCGTCCCGTGCCGGTCGGTCCAGGAGACCAGGGCGGGTCCGAAACCGATGGAGAATGCCTCCACGTAAATGCCACGCCACCTGGCCGCCAGATAGTGGCCGAGTTCGTGGATGAACACGAGAACGCCGAACACCAGAAGCCGGACCGCCACGCCCTGAACAATCCCGAGCACATGAACCATAACCAAAACTGCTCCAATCGGTGCGGCAGCCTAGCCGCGTGGTCTCAGGCCTTACGCTCACGCCGCCCTGGCAGCCTCGCGCAGGGCGGTAAAATCATTGGCCACGCGCCGCGCCTCGGCATCCAGGGCAACAACGGCGGACAAATTATCCGCGCGGCAGGGACCAATACGGTCCAGCACGCCTTCCACCACGGAAGCGATGTCCAGGAAGCCGATGCGCCGCGCCAGGAAGGCGGCGACCGCGATCTCGTTGGCACCATTCAGCACTGTTGGCGAACCGCCGCCCGCGCGCAAGGCATCGCGGGCGATACGCAGGGCCGGAAAACGGATTTCGTCCGGGGCCAGGAACTCCAGCGTGCCGGCACGCGCCAGATCGAGCCGCGGCGAATGGGTGTGCAGCCGCTCCGGCCAGGCCAGAGTATGGGCGATGGGAATGCGCATGTCCGGCGCGCCCAATTGCGCCAGCACGCTGCCATCCTTGTAGCAGACCATGCCATGCACGATGGATTGCGGGTGCACCAAAACCTCGATCTGTCCTGCGTCCAGCGCGAACAGGCGCGCGGCCTCGATCACCTCCAGCCCCTTGTTGAACAGGGTGGCGGAATCGATGCTGATCTTGGCGCCCATCGACCACACCGGATGCCGCAGCGCCGTCTCCGGCGTGGCGCGGGCCATGTCCTCCATGCTGGCCTGACGGAACGGCCCCCCGGAGGCCGTGAGGATGATCTTTTCCAGCGCCCCGCGATCGCTGCCCGCCAGCGCCTGGAAGATGGCATTGTGCTCGGAATCGACCGGCAGCAGCGTGGCACCGGCATCGCGCACCGCCCGCAGCATCACATCGCCGGCGGAAACGATCGCCTCCTTGTTGGCCAGCGCGATCGAACCGCCACGTTCCGCGGCGGCGAGCGTGGGCGCAAGCCCCGCCACACCGGTGATCGCCGCCATCGTCCAGTCCGCGCCCAGACGCGCCGCCTCCAGCACCGCATCCTGCCCGCAGGCGACGCGAATCCCGGTGCCGGCCAGCGCCGCCTGCAACGGGCGATGCATCGCCGGATCGCTGCATACCGCCCACTCGGCGTGGAGCAGCCGCGCCTGCACGGCCAGCGCCTCCGCATTGCGGTTGGCGACCAGCGCCAGCACCCGATAGCGGGACGGGTTTGCGGCCAGCAGGTCCACCGTGCTCTTGCCGATACTGCCGGTGCTGCCCAGAACGGTGACGGTTTTCATGCGCCATATGCCTTTAATGACACGGAACTATCCAGAACGCGTTAAAAATGATATCAGCAGCATGGCGGGGGCTGCGGCCACCACGCCATCCAGCCGGTCCAGCAGCCCGCCATGGCCTGGGATCAGCCGCCCGGAATCCTTCACCCCAAAATGCCGCTTGATGGCGCTCTCCAGCAGATCGCCCGCCTGTGCCACGATGCTGAGCACCAGCGCCAGCAGCGATGCCGCGCCCGGATGGGCGGGCGCCACCGCCACCCCGGCCAGCACGGCGCAGAGCGTGCCACCCGCGGCACCCGACCACGTCTTGCCCGGCGAAATGCCTGGCGCCAGGCGCGGCCCGCCGACCAGCCGTCCCACCAGATATGCGCCGATATCCCCCGCCCATACCACCAGCATCAGGAACAGCACGGTTGCCCGCCCGAACGCCGCCCCGCGCAGCACGATCAGGGCCACGTAGGACGGCAGGATATACAGCACGCCCCACGCCAGATTGATGCGCGGCCGCCCACGGCAGAGCAGCGCCCATTCCACCCCCATCCCCGCCACGATCAGCGTCACCGTCGCCAACCATACCACCCCCCCCAGCCAGATCGCCGCGACCCCCGCCGGCGCCAACACCAGGGCCGATGCGACCCTCAGTCCAAGGTCCCTCCACCGCGGTTCAGCCGAAAGAAACACAAGTTTTTTGCTTCTTTTTTTCAAAAAAGAAGACCTTTCCGTGTGTTCTTTCTTGAACAAAAGAACCAAGAAACATTTGCTCGTGGCACCAAGTGGACCGCGGCGACCTGGGATTCATGGCTCGGGGCGGGTGCCGTAGCGGCGGTCGCGGGTGGCGTAATCGGCCAGAGCGCTTTCGAAATGGCTGGCGCTGAAATCGGGCCAGAGAACCTCGGGGAAAAGATATTCCGCGTAGGCGGCCTGCCAGAGCAGGAAGTTGGAGACACGGCGCTCGCCGCTGGTGCGGATCACCAGATCGGGGTCCGGCATGCCGGCGGTAAAGAGATAGGCGGAGAAGCTCGCCTCGGTGATCGCCGCCGGATCAAGCCGGCCGGAAGCGGCGGCTTCGGCCACGGCGCGAGCCGCGGCGACGATCTCCGACCGGCCGCCATAGGAGAGCGCGACGGTCAGGTTCAGGCGCGTATTGCCCTCCGTCAACCGCTCGGCCTCGGCCAGTTCGCGGGCAATATCGGGGCCGAACCGGGCGCGATCGCCGATGGCGCGCAGCCGCACGCGCTCTCGGTGCAGTTCGGCCACCTCATGGCGCAGATAGTGGCGCAGCAGGCCAGTCAGGTCGGAAACCTCGTCCTCCGGCCGTTGCCAGTTCTCGCTGCTGAAGGCGTAGAGGGTCAGCCAGCCGACATTGTTGCGGATCGCCGCCTCGATGGCGCGGCGAACGGCCTGGGCACCGGCGCGATGCCCGGCCAGGCGCGGCAGATGCCGTGCCGCGGCCCAGCGGCCATTGCCGTCCATGATGATGGCCACATGGCGCGGCACACTCCCAGGCGGCGGGCGTGGCGCCGGCCGCGCCGGCGGCGAAGCTGGGGTGCCGGTAATCGCTATCGTCTCGGCAACCGCCCCGGCATTGATCAGGCGCACGCGGCCACCCGTGCTGCGCGCCGCGGCAGAGCCCTCACGCTGGCGGGGCCGCGCGTCTGGTTGGAAGCGGGGCCACTACGCTGCACGATACCTCAGACCTGCTTGATTTCACGTTCTTTCTCGGCCAACGACTCATCGATACGCTTTATATACGAGTCCGTCAGCTTCTGCACTTCATCCGACCAGCGGCCGACATCGTCCTCGCTGATATCATGCTTCTTTTCCGCGGTCTTGATCTGGTCCATGCCGTCACGCCGCACGCCGCGCACCGCCACGCGGGCGCTTTCGGCATATCGTCCGGCGGCGCGGGCGAGTTCGGTGCGGCGTTCGGCGGTGAGTTGCGGGATCGGCACGCGCACGATCTGGCCGTCCGCGCCCGGGTTCAGGCCAAGCCCGGCATCGCGTATGGCGCGTTCCACGGCGCCCACCAGGCTGCGATCCCACACCTGCACGGTCAGCATGCGCGGCTCCGGCACACCGATCGTGCCCACCTGGGTCAGCGGCACCTCGCTGCCATAGGCTTCCACCCGCACCGGCTCCAGCAGCCCAGGGCTCGCGCGGCCGGCGCGCAGCCCCGCGAAATCCCGGCGCAGCGTCTCCAGCGCGCCATCCATGCGGCGGGTCAGGTCTTCCTTCAGCGCTGTCAGGTCCGTGGCCACTTTCAAGACTCCAGCAATCAGCACGCAGTCATCAGAAGACGTTCCAGTCTGATGACTGAAAGCTTGCTCCCGACACCCTGTCTACTGAGGTTCAATGATCTTCGTGAAGGCGCCTTCGCCGCGCATGACGGCGGCGAAGGCGCCCGGGGCGTGGATATTGAAGACGATGATCGGCAGCGAGTTCTCACGCGCCAGCGAAATGGCGGCGGCATCCATCACGCCGAGGTCACGCGAGAGCACTTCAAGGTAGGTGAGTTCGTCGTAGCGCTTGGCATCGGGGTTGCGGCGCGGGTCGTCGGAATAGACGCCGTCCACCTGGGTGCCTTTCAGCAGCGCATCGCAGCCCATTTCGGCGGCGCGCAGGGCGGCCGCGGTATCGGTGGTGAAGAAAGGGTTGCCCGTGCCGGCGGCGAAGATCACCACCCGGCCTTTTTCCATGTGGCGCTCGGCGCGGCGGCGGATATAGGGCTCGCACACGCTGGCCATGGGGATGGCGGATTGCACGCGCGTGGGGATGCCGCGCTTTTCCAGCGCGGTCTGCATGGCCAGCGCGTTCATGACGGTGGCCAGCATGCCCATGTGATCGGCCTGCGCCCGGTCCATGCCGCTGGCCGCGGCCGAGACGCCGCGGAAAATATTGCCGCCGCCGATCACCAGACACACCTGCACGCCGATCCGCACCACGTCGCCCACATCGACGGCGATACGGCCGACCATATCGGTGTCCAGCCCATACTCGCGGCGGCCCATCAGGGCCTCACCCGAGATTTTCAGCAGCACACGTTTATACGTCGCGGCATCGGTCATAGAGTTTCCACGCGCGTTATTCAGATGCAGGCTAGCCCACACGGCGGAGACAGCGAACAGGTAAAAGTTTTTTGCTTCTTTTTTTCAAAAAAGAAGAAAGAATCTTCTTTCTTGAAAGAAAGAAGCAAAGAACTTTTACCTATGGCGTGTCAGACACCGGCGACGGCCGCAACCTCGGCGGCGAAGTCGCCGGGGGGGGCTTTTTCGATGCCTTCACCGAGGGCGAAGCGGTCGAAAGCGATCAGCGTGCCGCCGGATTTCTTCACCACGGCGCGCACGCGGCTTTCGCCGTCATGCACCCAGATCTGCTCCAGCAGCACCACTTCCTCATAGTATTTGCGGATCCGGCCCTCGACCATCTTCTCGATGATCGCTTCCGGCTTGCCGGAGCTGCGCGCCTGCTCGCTCAGCACCGCGCGCTCGCGCTCCAAGGCCGCGGGGTCAACCGCCTCGATGTCCAGCGCGTCCGGGCGCGCCGCGGCCACGTGCATGCCGATCTGCCGGCCGAGCTGCTCCAGCCCCTCCAGCTCGCTCGGCGCCTCCAGGGCGACCAACACGCCGATCTTGCCCAGGCCCGGCTTCAACGCACCGTGCATGTAGGTCGCCACCACGCCGCTGCTCACGCTCAGCACGCGGGCGCGGCGGATGGTCATGTTCTCGCCGATGGTCGCGACCATGTGGGTGATCTCCTCGCCCACACTGCGCTCCGTGCCCGGGTACGGCGCCGCCTTGAGCGCATCGAGGTCGTCGCCGACCTCGAGCGCGATCCTGGCGAGCGTCTCGACAAACCCCTGGAAGGCCTCGTTGCGGGCGACGAAATCGGTCTCGGAGTTCACCTCCACCATGGCGGCGCGGTTCTTCATCGAGACCACGCCGACCAGCCCTTCGGCCGCGACGCGCCCGGATTTTTTCGCGGCCTGGCTGAGGCCCTTCTTGCGCAGCCAATCGACGGCGCCTTCCAGCTCGCCGCCGGCTTCGGTCAGCGCACGCTTGCAATCCATCATGCCTGCGCCCGTCTGGTCGCGCAGGGTTTTCACCAGGGCGGCGGTAATCTCGGCCATCTTTCAGTCTCCGTTCACGATGGGCGCGGGCAGGCCGGGCGTTGCTTAGCAACCCCCGGCCCCCGGCTCCAGTCTATAGTCCCGCAGCCAAACGAATTGGCCGCGCGTGGGATCAGGCTTCGGCGGGCACCGCCTCTTCGGCGGGCGCGGTCTGCCCGAGCAGTGCGGCTTCGAGCTCGGGGTCGTTGACGTCCGGCTCCGCTTCGGCAGGCGCCAGGCCATGATGCGGCGCAGGCTCGTGCGAGGGCAGCATCGCCTCGGGCAGTTCTTCCACCGCGCCGAAATCCTGGCCGGAAGCCTGCATTTCCTGGCTGATCCCGTCCAGCACCGCGCCGGCGACCAGGTCGCAATACAGGGTGATGGCGCGGATCGCATCGTCATTGCCGGGGATCGGGTAGGTGATGCCCTGGGGGTCGGAGTTGCTGTCCAGCACCGCGATCACCGGGATGCCGAGCTTGTTGGCTTCCTCGACCGCCAGCTTTTCCTTGTTGGTGTCGATGATGAACAGGATGTCCGGCAGCCCGCCCATTTCCTTGATGCCGCCGAGCGAGCGCTCCAGCTTGTCGCGGTCGCGGGTCATTTCCAGTACCTCTTTCTTGGTGAGGCCCTGGATGTCGCTGCCGAGCATCTCGTCGATCTGGCGCAGGCGCTTGATGCTGCCGGTGATGGTCTTCCAATTCGTCAGCATGCCGCCGAGCCAGCGATGGTTCACGTAATACTGGCCGCAGCGCTTGGCGCTGTCCGCCACGTATTCCGCCGCCGCGCGCTTGGTGCCCACGAACAGCACGCGGCCGCCGCTGGCCGTGGTATCGCGCACCGCGCGCAGCGCGCGGTCCAGCATCGGCACGGTCTGCTGCAAGTCGATGATGTGCACCTGGTTGCGCACGCCGAACAGGAACGGCGCCATGCGCGGGTTCCAGCGGCGGGTATGGTGGCCGAAATGCACACCGGCTTCGAGCAGTTGACGCAGTGAAAAATCGGGCATCGCCATGATGTGGCGGTCCTTTCCCTAAAAGTCCGGTTGAGCCTCCGCGGGGTCTGGCCTTGCGGCACCGGACCTGAGGGTTACCCCAGGAAAGCGCCCCGCGTGTGAATTTGCCGGTGCGTGTGCGCCGGCGGGCGGGATATGGCGGATCGTGGCAGGTTTGGCAAGCTCACAAGCCCTCAGTCATCCCGCGACGGCTTCGCCAGCGCCCCGGCAGGCCTGGCATCCGCCGCACGATAGACAGCGTTGCGATCCCGTCGGCCGACGGCCACCACAACGACGATGACCTCCGCGTCGCGCACCTCGTAGACAAGGCGATATCCGACGCTGTGCAGTTTGATCTTGTACCGATTGGCGCTGCCCGAGAGCTTGGCGGATATGACGTGCGGGCCCCGCAGACGCTCGAGAAGCTTCGTCCTGAACTGCTCGCGAACCGGCGCGTCGAGCCTACGCCATTCCTTCAAGGCCGGTTCGAGAAAGCCTAGCTCATAGGTCATCCAGCGCGATCTTGACGATTTTCTCCCCCGCGCGGGCATCAGCAATCGCATTGAGCTCGAGATCGTCAAGCCGGTCGAGCATGGCCTCGAACGCTTTTGCCGGCACGCAGTAGAACGCCGGTTCGTTGCGATTAAGGATCGCCACGGGAAAGCCCTCGCCGGCCGCAACGGTGCCCATCGGGTTTTTCTTCAGCTCCGACACACTGGCGGTCGTCTGGGCAAGAACCTTATGGGTCACGATCGAATTACCGTACTAATTGTAGTACTCAATATCGTACTCGAAAGCGGCGGAAGCAAGAAGTGTTCTTTTTTGAAAAAAAGAACCAAAAAACTTTTGTCTGTTCAGGTACGCGCCGCGGCAACGTGTCGGATCGTTGGCAAGGCGTCAGAGTAAAAGTTTTTTGCTTCTTTTTTTCAAAAAAGAAGGCCTTCCTGCACTTACCAACGCCGTCACCCCGATATTCAACCCCAACGCCACGCTCCCCACATTCAGATCATGCAACGCCGCCGGCAGGAACGGCGCCACATCGGCAACACCCAGACCACGCGCGGTCATCACAGCCACCGTGCCGACACCAGCCGCAATCCCCGCCATCGCGCCCCATTGGGTCACCGGGTTGCGCGGGCTCAGGCTGAGCAGCATCGCCGGGAAAAGCTGGGTGACGAACGCGTAGCCCATCAGCAGCAATTGCACGATCGTGGTGCCGCCGTTCAGCGCGAAATACAGCGCGATCAGCGCCAGGGCCGGCACCACCAGCCGGGCGGCGATGGCAATCTCCCGCTCGCTGGCCTCCGGCCGCCACGGGCGGTAGAGATTGTTGGCCACCAGCGTGGCGCCGGCGACCAGGATCACCGAGCCCGGCACCAAGGCTGTCAGCACGCCGGCCGCGCCGATGACGCCGACGAACCACGAGGGAAAGGACAGGATCGATATGCGTAACAGCGCCAGGTCCACCTTGCTGCCGGTCAGGCCCGGCACGCGCAGGATGGCGGCGAAGCCGACGAAGAACACCAGCGCCAGGATCAGCTGGTAGGCCGGCAGCATGATGGCGTTGCGGCGGAAAATGCGGTCGTTGCCGGCGGTGTAGATGGAGCCGAAGGTGTGCGGCCAGGCGAAGAAGCCGCAGGCCGTCAGAACGATGGTGGAGGCAAACCAGACCGGGCTTTGGCCGTGGGCGGGCAGGGCGAGAAAGCCCGGTTTGGCGGTGTTGATAGCGCTGAACATCGCCGCGAAGCTGCCGTACAGGTGCCGCGGCAAATACAGGCCCAGAAAGACAACGATCAGCAGGATCGCCACATCCTTCACCGCGGCCGTCCATGCGCTGGCGCGCACACCGGATACGGTGACGTAGGCGATCAGCACCGCAACCCCGATCCAGACCGCGACCGTTGCGGAAATGGCGCCGTCCGAGGCGGCGGAGACGATGATCCCCAGGCCCGTGAGCTGTAGCACCAGATACGGCACCAGCGCCACGAGCCCGACGCAGGCCACCAGCACGCCCAGGGCCGGGCTATCGTATTTATGGGCGAAGAAATCCGGCTGCGAGAGCAAGGCGTGCGACCGCGCATACCGCCAGATCGCCGGCAGCAGCCAGTAGGACATGGCGTATGCCAGCGTCGCGTAACACACGATGTAATAGGCCGGTCCGCCGCGTCCGTAGGCCCAGCCGCTGCCGCCCAGGAAGGTGAAGGTGGTGTAGATCTCGCCCGCCATGAGCAGAAACACCAGCGCGCCGCCGAAGCCGCGGCCCCCGACCGCCCATTGTTCCAGGCTCATGGGCCCCGCGCTGCGGGCGAGCAGGCCCAGGAGCAGCACGCAGGCAACCGTCAGCGCGATGATGGCAAGGGCGGGGTTCATTCCCGGTTGGCCGGATCGGCGAGATAGATGATGCCCATGATCACGGATGTGAGCAGACAGCAGAACAGCATCCAGGCGAGCAGCAGCGGCATGCCCAGCACCAGCGGTGTCACGCGGTTGCAGAAGGCCAGGCCGGCGAGCATCAGCAGGAAGGGTAGCAGGGCAAGCCAGCGCAGTGCCGCCATTCTTCGCTCGCTCCAGATCGAGGTCGTTCCGACTGCGTCCAGCGCGGCCAGCGCAGGAATCGTGGCACGGCCGCGGTGATGACAGCAAGCGATCGAACGACCCGTCCTGCCGTCAGGCGCTCGCCCGGCCAACATGACCAACTCATTGGTCAGGAGCATGCCATGGAAGCGATCAATTGTGGTGGCAGCGCTCGGCAACAAAAGGCGTGTCGCACTGGTGTGAGGTGTCCGCTGCACCTATATGACCAGCTAGGTAGTCAGGAACGTTCAATGGAAGCAATCAGTCTTGCAGAGGCCAAAGCCCGGCTGAGCAGCCTCGTGGACCGCGCGGAGTCGGGTGAGAGTATCTGCATTACCCGGCGCGGCAAGGCCGTCGCGCGGATCGTGCCTATCGAGGTGCCCGATGAGCCATTTGATTGGGAGGCACTGGAGCGGCACGCGGCAACGATACCGCATCAGGCGGAGAGTGCCGGCGCGTTCATGCGGCGCATTCGCGATGAGGAGCGTTATTGAGCCTTTATGTCGATACATCGATCATTGTCGCCGCGCTAACGACCGAAGCCCGGTCGATCCAAGCACGACACTGGTTGCGGGAACATCGCGCGGATGGGCTGTCGATCAGCGACTGGGTTATCACCGAAGTCTCCTCAGCCCTGTCCATCAAGGTCCGGATCGGCGCGCTCACGCCGGCCACCCAGGCAGCATCGTTGCAGCAGCTCGCGAGAATGCAACGCGGCTTGGTCAGGCTTCTGACAGTCGACCCCTCGTTCTTTCGGGAAGCAGCGCGCATCGCAGACCGACATGAGACTGGCGTACGCGCCGGCGACGCCCTTCACCTGGCGATATGCGCGCATTTCGGGCGGAAATTGTGCACGTTCGACAAGGATCAAGCCAACGCAGGCCGTAGCATCGGTATCAGAACGACCCTGCTATGACAGAAACGGGGCCTCCGCACCACGCGGAGGCCCCGTTCGCCGGGCAGTCAGCCGTAAAGGCCTACTTGTTCAGCGCGTCGCGGGCCGTGTCCTTGGCGCCGCCAACAGCGCTCTCCACCTTGCCGGCGGTCTTCTGGGCAGCGCCTTCGGCCTGCGTCTTCTCGTCGCCGGTCAGCTTGCCAAAGCCTTCCTTGATGGCGCCCTTGGCCTGGTCCATCGAACCCTCAACGCGATTATGGTCAACCATTTTGTGCTCCTTTCGGTGGGATCGTGACCGAAGAAACGGGCGCCAATGGCCCTGGTTGCATACAAATCACGCCCTCAGGATTGACCTCCCCGCATAGAGCGCCGAGGAACCCAATTCAGCCTCGATGCGGATCAACTGGTTGTATTTGGCCGTGCGGTCGCTGCGGGAAAGCGATCCGGTCTTGATCTGGCCGCAATTCGTGGCCACCGAAAGATCGGCAATCGTGAAATCCTCGGTCTCGCCGGAGCGGTGGCTCATCACCGCGGAAAAGCCGGCGCGGTGGGCCATCTCCACGGCCTCCAGCGTCTCGGTCAGAGTGCCGATCTGGTTCACCTTCACAAGTATGGCATTCGCCGAGCCCTCGTTGATCCCACGCGCCAGGCGCTGCGGGTTGGTCACGAACAGGTCATCACCCACCAACTGGATTCGGCTGCCCAGCGTCTCCGTCAGCAGGCGCCAGCCGTCCCAGTCGTCCTCGGCGCAGCCATCCTCGATCGAGACGATGGGATAGCGGCCACAGAGCTCTTCCAGATAGGCGACCATGCCCTCGGCATCGAAGCTGCGGCCCTCACCCTCCATCACATAGCGGCCGTCTCGGTAGAACTCCGTGCTGGCGCAATCCAGCGCGAACGTCACATCCTCTCCAGGCCGGTAGCCGGCGGCCTCGCAGGCACGGGTGATGAAGGCCAGCGCCTCGTCAGCGGAGCTGAGATTGGGCGCGAACCCGCCTTCATCGCCCACATTGGTGTTGTGGCCCGCATCCTTGAGCCCCTTCTTCAGCTTGGCGAAAATTTCCGAGCCCACACGCACCGCATCGGCGATGCTGCCCGCGGCCACCGGCTGGATCATGAATTCCTGGATGTCGATCGGATTGTCGGCATGCTGCCCGCCATTGACGATATTCATCATCGGCACCGGCAAGGTGCGGGCGAACACACCGCCGACATAACGATACAGCGGCTGCCCCAGCTCGGCCGCCGCGGCCTTCGCCACCGCCAGCGACACGGCCAGGATGGCGTTGGCGCCCAGCCGGGCCTTGTTCTCGGTGCCATCCAGATCGATCATCACGTTATCAATGCGGATCTGCTCGGTGGGGTCCAGGCCGCCGATCGCGTCGAAAATCTCCCCCCGCACGTTCTCCACCGCCTGCGCGACACCCTTCCCGCCATAGCGGCCCGGATCGCCGTCGCGCAGTTCCACCGCCTCATGCGCGCCGGTGGAAGCGCCGGAGGGCACGGCGGCACGCCCGACCGTGCCGCTATCCAGGATCACATCCACCTCCACGGTCGGGTTGCCGCGGCTGTCGAGGATTTCGCGGGCGATGATATCGGAAATGGCGCTCATAGGGGGCTCCTGTGCCGAAGGGGCGCGCGTTGGGTATCATCACGCCGGCGCGAAAGGGAAGGCCGGGCGCCGCAGCACCGCCTCAAGCGTCGCGCGCCACCAGCGCCCGGGCCGCCGCCACGATCTGCGAGGGAAGATACGGCTTGCCGATCACCATCTCTCGTGCGGGATCGACAGGGCCGATGCGGTCCGGCCGGCCGGTCATATAAATGATCGGCAGAATGGCATTCTCCGCACGCACGGCCGCCACCAGTGCCTGGCCATCCAGGCTGCCCGATAACTGCATATCGGTCATCAGCAAGGCGATCGTCGGATCGGCGCGCAACTGCACCAGCGCCGCTTCGCCGCTATCAGCCTCGATCACCACGAACCCCTCGCTCTGAAGCGATTCCGTCAAAGTCATCCGAATGAGGAAATCATCCTCGACGACGAGTACCCGCTTCCCACTCATGCACCATACCCCTTAGCAACCCAGAGCGGGCGCCAGAAAAAGGAAGGCCCTCTTTTTTGAAAAAAAGAAGCAAAAAACTTTTGCCTATTGGCGCGCGCCTCGCCGGCAGCGCGCGCACAGGGATAAAAGTTTTTTGGTTCTTTTTTTCAAAAAAGAGCACTTTCTTGCACTGCCGGAATTGTTTCACGTGAAACAAACAGGGAACGAACAGCCCCTCAAATCAGCTTAGCCGCGACGCGGCCCACGTGGTATGCGATGCACCCATGAGAGATCCGTTTTCGATGCTGGCCGGGTGGCTATACGATACCGCGCTGGTGCCCGTGCTCTATCGGCTCGACATGATGCAATGGGAAGATGTGGCCTATGGGTGGCTGCTCTTCGCCCTGTATGGCGTGGCCCAGGTGATCCTCATGCTGGCGATATGCTGGCCGATGGAACGCTTCCGGCGGCTGGAAACCTGGCCGGACGCCCGCGCCGTCACGGTGGATATCTTCTACACGCTCATCAACCGGATCGGGGTGATGCCGCTCGTCACCTTCGTCTTGTTCTATAACTTGCAGGTGTCGCTGAACGGGTGGCTGACCGATCGCGGCTACGTGCCGCCGACGCTGGAAGGCCTGTTCCCGTTCCTGATGGGCCGGCAGGGCTTGAGCTTCTGCATCTACGTGCTGATCCTGGATTGCGCCGATTACTGGCGCCACCGCCTGAGCCACCAGTTCCGCTGGTGGTATGCGCTGCACGCCGTGCACCACGCGCAGCGGCAAATGACGTTCTGGTCGGATGACCGCAACCACGTGCTGGACGACGTGATCGCCTTCGTCTGGTTCCTGGTGCTGGGCCTGCTGATCGGCATCCCGCCGATGCAGTTCCCGCTGATCATCCTGCTGCTGCGCCTGCTGGAAAGCATGAGCCACGCCAATGCCCGCGTGGGTTTCGGCTGGCTGGGGGAACGGCTGCTGGTCTCGCCGCGGTTTCACCGGGCGCATCACGGGGTGCTGGCGGCCGGCCAGCGCAGCTGCAATTACGGCGCGATCTTCCCGTTCTGGGATATGCTGTTCGGCTCCGCCGATTTTTCCCGCGCCTATGCCGTCACCGGCGACCCTTCCGCCGAGGAGGCGATGGCGACCGGAAGCTGGGCGGCGCAGCAGATGGCTGGCTTCAGGCGGCTGCTCCGTCGCCGCCGGCGGCCTGTTGGCGCCAGCGCGTAAAACCGCCGGCGCGCAGTTCGCAGGCCGGGCAGGCGCCGCAGCCATAACCCCAGTCATGACGATGGCTGCGATCGCCCAGATAGCAGGTGTGGGTCTGGTCGATGATGATCGGCAGAATGCCCAACTGGTCGGCCATCGCCCAGGTGGCGGCCTTGTCGATCCACATCAGCGGGGTTTCCAGCACGAAGCGGCGCTGCATGCCCAGGTTCAGCGCCAATTGCATCGCCTTGACCGTATCGTCGCGGCAGTCGGGATAGCCGGAAAAATCCGTCTCGCACATGCCGCCCACAATGCGGCGCAGGGATCGCCGATAGGCGAGCGCGCCCGCATAGGCGAGGAACAGCAGATTGCGGCCGGGCACGAAGGTGGTGGGCAGGCTTTCGGCATTCATGGCAATCTCCGCCTGGCTGGTCAGTGCCGTGTCACCCAGGCTGGCCATGCCGGCGGCGATGTCGATGACATGATCCTCGCCGAGCTTGCCCCGGTATCGTGCATCGAGCGCGGCGCGAATGCCGTCGCGGCACTCCAGCTCCACGCGATGCCGCTGGCCGTAAAAAAAGCCCAGAGTTTCCACGGGCGCGAACCGCTCCAGGGCCCAGGCCAGGCAGGTTGTCGAATCCTGGCCGCCGGAGAACAAAACCAACGCGCCGTCCATCCTTGGCCCTCCAGCTGCTCACGCACCACATATGGCACATGACGCCCGATACTGACTTCTCCGAGGACGAGATCCACCGCTATGCGCGCCACATCCTGCTCGATGAGGTCGGTGGCACGGGCCAGGCCAAATTGCGGGCGGCGCGCGTGCTGATCGTGGGCGCCGGGGGCCTGGGTTCGCCGCTGGCGTTGTATCTGGCAGCTTCCGGTATCGGCACGATCGGCGTGGCGGACGACGACACCGTTGATCTCTCCAACCTGCAACGGCAGATCGCCCACCGCACCGGCAGCATCGGCATGCGCAAGACGGACTCGGCCGAAGCCGCCATGGCGGCGATCAACCCGCTCGTTCGGGTGGTACTCCATCCCGAGCGGGCCACGGCCGGGAACGTGGACCGGCTGATCGCGCCATACGACATCGTCTGCGACGGCACCGACAATTTCGCGGCGCGCTTCCTGATCGCCGATGCCGCCTGGCGGGCCGGAAAGACCCTTGTATCGGCCGCCGTGCTGCGATTCGAGGGGCAACTCGCCACCTTCAGGCCGGGCAAAGCCGCCGATGGCGAGCCCCTGCCCTGCTATCGCTGCCTGTATCCCGCCCCGCCGCCGCCCGATCATGTGCCGAACTGCGCGGAGGCCGGCATTTTGGGGCCGGTGGCGGGCGTGATGGGCACGTTGCAGGCCACCGAGGTGCTGAAGGAGGTGCTGGGGATCGGCGAGGGTCTGGCAGGGCGGCTGCTGATCTGGGACGCGCTTTCGGTGCGCTTCCGCGTGGTGCGGCTACGGCCGGACCCCGCCTGCCCGCTGTGCGGTGGCGCCGGGGCCTCACGGCCTGATGTTACTTGACGCCAAGGCGGTTTGGGGGGTCAACCAGACGGGTTAACGGAGATCGCGCAGTTGACCACCCTTGGCATCCTCCTGATCGCCGGCACGCATGACCGGGCGCATTACGCCTTCATGCTGGCCACGGCCGCCTCCGCGCTGGGCCGGACGGTGGTATTGTTTGCTACCAACCAGGGGTGCCGGGCGCTGGCGACGGATTGGTCCGGCCTCGATGAGGTGGGGCGTGATGCGGTGATCCGCCGGCGCGGGCTGGCGGGCCTGGGCGAGCTTCGCGAATTGGCGAACGAGCTCGGTGTTCGGCTGATTGCCTGCGAGGCGGGGCTGAAGGCCGAGGCGCTGGATAACGCTCCGCTGCTGGGCGGCGTGGAGGTGGGAGGCATCGCGACCTTCCTGGAGGCCGTGGGCGAAGGGCAGATGATTTCACTGTGATCCGGCTTGCCGCGGCGCTGGTCGCCGCCTGTGCGCTGCTTTCGGGTCTGCCCGCCATGGCGCAGACGAGCACGCAGACGACCCCATCCGGCACCGCACTGCCGGCCGGCACCACGTCTTCCCCGAAGACGAGGCACGTGGTTCGCCACACCGCGGTTGTGCATCATGTTCCGGTCGTCGCACCGCGCCACCCCGGCACACCGCGGCATCCGGCGGCGCCCGCCCGGCCGCAGCTCCCCCGGCCTCAGCTCCCCCGGCCGCAGCTCCCCCGGCCTCAGCTCCATCGAAAAGAACCGTTGAAGAAGGCAGCCGCCCGGAAGGCGCCCGCCAAAGTCGCGGTTGTGGCGAAGCCAGCGCCGAAGAAACCGCTACCCCCGCCCCTGCCGCCCGATGTGGGCAGCAATACCGGCCTGCATCTGCCGCGCTATGCCGCGCTGAAGAGCGACGACGTGAACATGCGGTCCGGCCCCGGTGAGCGCTATCCGGTGGAATGGACCTACAAGCGGCGCGACCTGCCGGTGAAGATCGAGCGTGAGTTCGATGTCTGGCGCCTGGTGGAGGACATGGACGGCATCAAGGGCTGGGTGCACCAGGCGACCCTGACCGGGCGGAGGAGTTTCGTGATCACCGGCACGGATGACCGCACGATGCGTGCGGAGGCGAGCGCCACCTCCGCCGCGGTGGCGGTGCTCAAACCGGGCGTGGTGGGGCGCATCCGTGCCTGTGACGCAACGAAGGACTGGTGCGAGGTGCAGGTGGACGATTACCGCGGCTGGCTGCCGCGCGGCGATTTCTGGGGTGCGGATGCGGGAGAGGCCATCACCCCGTAAACGATTTTTGTTTGTCGGTGCGCAGGCTATCGACCCAGGTTCGCACCTGGGCGGCGTCGACCAGTCGGCCGGCTGCCACATCGGCCCGCGCCTCGGCGATGCCTTCGGCTTCCCACGCGAGACGGTCCAGCCGCTCGGCTTCGGTCTCGGCGCTGGGCGTCTGAGTGACATCGGTGTGCATCGTGTCCATGGCATGTCACATAGTCGATGAGGCGACAAACCGCCAGGGTTGCACTGTTTCCTGGCCAAGCTGTGGCGAGCAAAGCGGCGGGATCAATGCCCTAGCTCCAAGGGCAGATCCTATTCCAGCGTCAGGAGGAGTGAAAATCTTCCCTGTTCTGTCAACGACATTCACAGGATCATTTCCGACGTTTGCATAGATTCTCCGTCCCGACGCACCTCCATCGAACCGGCAGCATTTTTCCCGTTGCGTTTCAGCCGCTTGCGGCACCCAGCCGCCGATACGCTTCCGGTCTCCTCAGCAAAAATCCCTGATACGATGTTGGCCTGCCGCGGGCGCGCTGGGCAAGAGGAATCGGTGGCTAGAGAGAGCTGGGGCGGTCCTGGGCGGCGTGCCAGATGCGCAGGATGTCCACCACTTCGCCGGGCAGGATTCGATAAACCAGCACGTAGGGACGCACGGCGAGCAACTCGCGTCTGCCGGGCAGCGACGTTGGGCGGCCGCGGCGCGGGAACACAACAAGGCTATCGCCGGCGACTAGCAGCTCGCGCGCAACCCGGGCAGCGGCTACCGGGTTTTCGGCCGCGATGTAGGCAGCGATCCGCGCCACGTCGCCCAGGGCCTGGGGCGACCAGACAACATTGGCCGTGGATCAGCGCGGCTGAGGCGGCGGGGCGTCGAACTCGCCATTGGCAAGGCGTAGCAGCCAGGCCCGGACTTGCTCATGCGGCACACGACGCGGATCGGCTTCGGCGACAGCGATGGCCGCGGCCAGGGCCTGCGCCTCGGCTGCGTCCTCGTCCTCGATGATGGGTGCGGGATGGACCATGCGAGGAGAATAACGCATCCAGGCCGCGGCTGGTAGCGAGCTGTCGGGCCGATTGGCTGTCAGTGCCCGCCCTCACGGGGCTGATGCCGGCCCCGGATCGGATGGTGGTGAACGGCCGCCGATGGCACCGTTTTTGGTTCCATGGCGACGCCGTCGTGCCGCCCCGGTGCCGCCGTCATGCCGCCAGTGTGCCGCCGTTTGTGGGGTGCATATGGACCAATGCACCCTTGGTGCTTTTTTGCGCGGCTCGATTTCACATCACGGCGGCGTTAGCGGTGCCGCCGGCACGCGGGCGTCAGCACTTTGTCGCCGGCGGCCTTGCCACAATCGATAACGGCCAGGTCAGACACCAAAGCCGCCCCATGCCCGCATGGGCCAAGGTGGCGATCCTCATTGCTTCATCCTCCAAGTGACGAATAGCGCTACGCCTATCCGCCATACGGATTGCTGCGCAATGACAATCAACTAGCGCTCTTCACCATCAATGTTTTTTTCAAAAAGCTCAAAGATGCCGGAATCGTCTGTGATAATGGTTCGAAATGCCCTTCCCTCGGTCACCGTCCACTCTGCTACAAAAGTACCCGCTCCATCCGAAAAATGCCTCGCAGCAGGCAAATTGCACCTGAGCAAGAGCTTCCGAAATACCGTATAACCCCTTTAAATTCCAAAGGACGGTCTCCCCATGCGTCGAACATCCCACGCGTATCAAGGTCATATTCTTTGCCACGGATGCGAGCCTTAATTTCCTTCACGTATGTTTTCGGAAGATCAAACGGCACCCCAAATACAGGATATCCGTTTATCAGACACACTTCTTCTGTATTGCACTTCTCAATCTTAAATCGACCGGCGTCGAACGCTTCCTCGACAATTTCAACTGAGACCGAGTTTGGTAGCACAAATCTTACGATTTTCTCGGCAAGAGCTGGATGACATGGGATACAAACGGCCACCAAAAAAAAATGTATACGACAGAAAATACGAGAGTTCTTGGATTACGGTCGTGGTCACGCTGCCTGTTGGAGGCGATTTATTGTACGACATGCAGGTTCGTATCTCCGCTGTTGCCTATTTCGTCTGGGGTCCCCTGGTCTGTGGCTATGCATCCATTCGACAGTCCTCTGCCATGGATTAAAAATCCTCCTCGACCGAACATGTTGTTACCCGGCAGCGGCGTAAGACGCATTGAATTTGTGAGAGTATGGCCCGTGTGCGTTACGTTGTTTTGCTCAGGGCCAATCGAATAATTTCCCTGCGGCAAGGGACCTGTGTTCGGCACGTTTTGCATAGCCGGATTGTTATAACCGGCGCCGTTCCCAGAGTAGCCGCTCGAAGAATAGTCCTGTTGGCCAGTCGCGTCGTTGAAGTGAGTATTTGTGCCCGTGCTTTGCGAGTACTGCCAATACAGACCCAGCGAGTCAACCAAGTTAATCGGATCATTCTCAACATATGCGTAGAAGTTTTTGGTTCTTTTTTTTCAAAAAAGAACACTTCTTCCTTTTATTCCGGCTTCCTCGAAAAATCCACCAGCGCCGCGAACCCGTTTTCCGTGCCGAAGGCCAGGTGAGAGCCGCTGGCGCTCCACGCCAGCGCGGTGACCGGGCCGTGGCCGGCTGGGGCGACCCGCAGCACGCGCTTGCTGGCGATCTCGGCCAGCACGACGCTGCCGTCCAGGTAGCCGGCGGCGACCACGTCATCGACCGGATGGCAGGCGACGCGGCTGCACAGCACGTTTTCCATCTGCGCCAGTTCCAGCGGCGGCTTGCCCATGGGGCCGCCGCCGAAAAAGGGCCATAGCACCACGGCGTCGGCGCCGGAGCTGGCCAGGTATTTGCCGGTGCGGGTGAAGCTGAGCGATTCCGGTTTGGCGGGATAGCCGCTCATGCGCATGTCGTGCGCGTCGGGCAGGCGCCAGCCGTGCAGGGCGTTCTCCTGCATCGCCGTCACCACCGCCTCGGCCGCCGGATGCATGGCGATGCCGGTATGGCTGCCTTTCCACTCCAGGCGCCTCGGCGCTACCGTCTTGCTGACGACGAACCAGAGCGAGGCGCCGTTGTAATGCGCGGCGGCCAGGCGCTTGCCGCGCGCATCGAAGGCGATGCCCGTGACGGTGGAGGGGTGTTCCAGCGCCTTCAGTTTCTCGCCCTGCGCGGTGAAAAGATGCACAAGCTTGCCGGCGGCGCAGGCCAGAAAGCCGGCCCGGCCATCGGCGAAACTGGCGGTGTGCTCCACCCATTTGCTGCCCAGTGCGGCGAGTTCGGTGATGGCGCCGGCGGCATCGACGCGGACGAAGCGGCCATCGTCGCCGCCGCTGATGAAGCCGTGCGGGAGAGCGTCGGGCGCCAGCGACAGGGCGGCGCCGTCATGCGCGGCGACGCTGGACCAGGGGCCGGGCGCGGCGAGCGTGGCTAGGCGCAGCGTGCCGTCGCCCAGCGCGAAGGCGGCCTGGGTGCCGGCGCGGTCGAACGCGGCGGAGACGACGTAGGCGCCGAGTTCGTTGGCGGTGCCGCGGGTTTCCAGCAACGAGGTGGCCAAGGCTGCGCTCATGAAGAAACCTGGCAGGCCTCGAAGCCGCGGCGCAGCTGCGGGCGGTTGAGGTCGCGGCCGATGAACACGAGGCGGGAGCGGCGTGGGCTGCCTTCCGGCCAGGGGGAGATGAAATCGCCGTCGGCGATCATGTGCACGGCCTGGAAGGCGAAGCGGCGGTCCTCGCCGGGGTGGGCGAGGATGCCCTTGGTGCGCAGCAGATCGGCACCTTTTTCCTGCAGCAGCGTGCCCATCCATTGCTGGAACTTGTGCGGATCGATGTCACGCGAGACTTCGAAACTGACGCTGTTGACCCCTTCGCTGTGGCCGTGGTCGTCCACCTCCAGGAAATCGGGGTCGAAATCCAGGATGCGGGAGAGATCGAAGGCGCCGAGATCGAGGATGTCGGTGACCGGCACATCGCTGCGGGTGGTGCGGTGGATGCGGGCGAAGCGATTGATGGCGCGCAGGCGGGATTCGACGGTTGCGAGTTCCTCGGGGGTGACGAGGTCGAGTTTGTTGAGCACGATCACGTCGGCGAAGGCGACCTGGGCGGCGGCTTCGGTGCTGTCGGCGAGGCGGTCCAGCACGTTCTTGGCATCGACGACGGTGATGATGGCGTCCAGCCGGGTTTTGGCGCGCACGCCGTCATCCACGAAGAAGGTTTGCGCGACCGGGGCGGGATTGGCCAGGCCCGTGGTTTCGATGATGATGCCGTCGAACTTTTTGGCGCGCTTCATCAGGCCGTTGACGATGCGAATGAGGTCGCCGCGGACGGTGCAGCAGATGCAGCCGTTGTTCATTTCGAACACTTCCTCGTCGGCGTCCACGACGAGGTCGCCATCGACGCCGAGTTCGCCGAATTCGTTGATGACGACGGCGTAGTTGCGGCCGTGGTCTTCGGTGAGGATGCGGTTCAGCAGGGTGGTTTTGCCGGCGCCGAGGTAGCCGGTGAGGACGGTGACGGGGACGAGCGACATCCAACAAACTCCAAGAAAAAAGGCCAGGGGCTCTGCCCCTGGACCCCGCTGGGGCCTAGAGGCCCCAGACCCCCATCTATTTCGACCCGGCACAGTTGGGGATCGCAGGGCGAAGCCGGGGTCTGGGGACGAGTCCCCAGCGGGGGTCCAGGGGGCAGAGCCCCCTGGCTCTTCGTAATTAGTGACTGAGCAACCTCGCCCGCAACTCCCCCAGCCTCCGCCGCGCATCCGCCGCATCAAACATCCTCGCCCGCGCCATCCCCGCCTCCCCCAGCCTCGCCCGCAACCCCACATCCCCCGCCAGCCTCACAAACGCCGCCGACAACGCCCCAGGCTCGTCCGGATCGGCATACACCGCCGCCTCCCCCGCCACCTCCGGCAACCCGCCCCGCGCGCCACACACCAGCGCCGCCCCAGTCGCCATCGCCTCCAGCGCCGTCAGCCCAAACGGCTCCGCCCAACGGCTGGGCACCGCCACGATCGCCGCGCGCGACATCGCGGCCAAAACCTCCCGGTTCGGCAAATACCCCAGCAAGGCCACGCCGGCGGCCCGCGCCCGCGGCGCGAGGCCACGCTCGAAGGCGGTCTTTGGCCCGTCAACGCAAAACCGGTCCGCCCCGATGATCACCCCGCGCCAGCCCGGCAGACGCGGCAGCGCCTCCGCGCACGCCTGCACGAAGGCATCCGTGCCCTTGTTCGCCACCACCCGCCCGACAAACAGGATCGTGCGATCGCGCGCCTGCGCCGGCAGCGGCGCCGGCACCTCGGACAAATCGACCGTGTTCGGCAGCACCAGCGGCAGCCGCCCACGCGGCTCCAACCCCTCCATGAAACGCTCGTAGAGAAAGCGGGAGACGCACACCACCTCCATCCGCCGCAGCAGCGCCGCCCGATCGGCCGGGCGCCGCGCCATGCGCATGCCCTGCGGATCATTGTGGACAAACAGCACCACGCGCGCGGACGGCACGGCATCGGCCAGCCGCCAGGCGAGGTTGGCGCGGTTATGCACCTCGATCACGTCCGGCCGCAGGCGCCGCACCGTGCGGGCCACGCCCGCCATATACCGCTCCACACGGCCCAGCGGCGGCCAGAGCGCCGATGCGGCAGGCACAAACCGGCGGCCCGAGAAGGTGAGCGACCGCGTTGCCTGGCCGACCACCACATCATCGGGCGCCCCGAGGCGATGCACCAGAAGCCCTATCGCCCCCACAGCCTCAGGCGAAAACCCTTCCCTGGGCGGCAGAACGGTGACCACCAGACCCCGGCGCGACGCATCGGCGCGCCCCTGGGCGGCCACATCGGCAAAGCGGGTGGTGGAGAACGACTCGCCTACGTCACGCTCTCGTATTTCGTCAGCAGCCACGCAGATGGTTCCTCCGAAGCCGCGTCATACCATGCGCTTACCAAGGGGTGCCGCCGCACGGCGTTGCAGTACGCCTGCGAAACGGCGGATAGATCGGGCCGGTAGGTCAGCAGGCGAGCCACCACCGGCGCGAACATCACATCCGCATTGCCGAACGCCGCGCCAAACAAAAAGTCGCCATCGGCGCCGAATCGTGCCCGTGTCTCCTGCCAAAGCCGGTCCACGCGGGCAATGTCGGACAAGGCCTCCGGCGTGCGGCCGCGGCCGGCATAATCGTCGCGGCCCAAATTCATTGGCATGGCCACGCGCAGGGCGCGGAAACCCGCATGCATCTCCGCGGCCAGCGAACGCGCCTCGGCACGGGCCACACGCTGCGCAGGCCAAAGGGCAGGATTGATCTCGGCGCAGTATTCGCAGATCGAAAGGCTTTCCCACACCCGGGCGCCATCATGCTCCAGATAGGGCACCAGGCCGGCGGGCGTGGCCCGGGCGATCGCGGCGCTCGGGCCCTCGCCGATCGGCAGCACCTGCACCGCGACATCAAGACCGGCCAGGTGTACCGCAAGCCAGCCGCGCATCGACCAGGAGGAGTATCGCCGGGTTCCGATCACCAGCCTGCCCATGGACTTTCCCCCGCCGCGCCCCGGTGTTGTCCATTGCGGGCAAGGCGAGGTCAAGTAAGGCTGACGCAGACACGCCACGACCATCAGCACTTAGCCAACCCAGGAGGTTGATACGGGCGAGCCTTCGCTGTGCCGCGACTGCGGCGCGATGAACGTGGCGGGAAATCTCTGCCCCGCCTGCCGCTCGCCGCGCATCCTGCGCCATCCGGAACTGTTCACGCTGACGGTCGCGCATGTGGATGCGGACGCGTTCTACGCCAGCGTGGAGAAACAGCGGCGGCCGGAGCTGGCGGACCGGCCGGTGATCGTCGGCGGCGGCAGGCGCGGCGTCGTGACGACGGCCTGCTACATCGCGCGCCTCACCGGCGTGCGCAGCGCCATGCCGATGTTCAAGGCTTTAAAACTCTGCCCCGACGCCGTGGTCATCAAGCCGGATATGCACGCTTACCTCGCCGCGGCGCGGCGGATCCGGGCGCTGATGCAGACGCTCACGCCGCTGGTGCAGCCGCTCTCGATCGACGAGGCGGTGCTGGATCTGGCCGGCACGCAGGCGCTGCACGGCGCACCGCCGGCCGCGATGCTCGCGCGCTTCGCGCGGCAGGTGGAGGCGGAGCTTGGGCTGACCGTGTCGATCGGCCTGGCGCGCAACCGGCTGCTGGCGAAACTGGCGGCGGGGCGGGACAAGCCACGCGGGTTCGCGGTGCTGGGGCAGGAGGCGGCGGGCGTTCTGGCCGGCGAGAGCGTGGGGATCCTGCCCGGCGTGGGGCCGGCGCAGGAAAAGCGGCTGGCCGGGCTGGGGCTGACGCGCGTGGGCCAAATGCAGGCACTGGATGACCGAACGGCCCGAGCCCTGCTGGGCGATGACGGGCCGGCCCTGGTGGCGCGGGCACGCGGCGAGGATGCACGCGGCGTGGACCCAAGGGGGCTCGCGAAGTCGCTGAGCGCGGAGACCACGTTCGGCAGCGACCTGACCGGCCAGGCCGAGCTGGAGCGGCAGTTGTGGCGGCTGTGCGAAAAACTGGCGGCACGGTTGCGGGAAAAAGACCTGGCCGCCCGCGGCGTGGTGCTGAAGCTGAAAACCGCGCGCTTTGCCAGCCGGACCCGCACGCTGCGGCTGGCGCAGCCGACCGCGCTGCCCGATACGCTGTTCGACGCCGCCCGCCGGCTGCTGACGCGGGAGGTTGATGGAACGGCGTTCCGGCTGATCGGCATAGGTGCGGCAGGGCTGGCGCCGCTGGCAGCAGCGGATGCGGCAGACCTGGCCGATCCCGATCTGGCGCGGCGCCGGGCGCGGCAGGAGGCGATCGATGGTCTGCGGGCGCGCTTTGGTGCCGGGGTAATCGGCAAAGGGCGGGGATATACGTGAGAAGACGGTGGGTATTAGGACGTAGGTATGAAGAAAGAGAGGGGTCGCTTCTAGGCGGCCTGCTGCAAGGCGGTCATCCGCAGCACCCCGGCCTCGTCAGGGCGCGCCACAAAGACGATGTTCCGGCCCGAGGCCTTGGCGCGGTACAGCGCCTGGTCCGCCGCCTGAACCAGACCCTCCTTTGAGGTACTGTCTGATGGCGTGGCGACCGCGACCCCGACACTGATGGTGATGACAGACCCGGTGCCGGCATGCGGCATCGCCAGAGCCTGCACAGCCTGGCGAATGCGCTCGCCCGTGGCGGCCGCGTCGTCCAGGCCCATCATCGGCAGGATCACCGCGAACTCCTCGCCGCCATAGCGGGCAACCGTGTCGCTGCCGCGCACGTGCTTGCGCATCAGCGCCGCCAGCCTGCGCAGGCACGCATCGCCTGCCGGGTGGCCGTGCCTGTCATTATAGGATTTGAATTGATCCACATCGATCATGATCAGCGCCATCGCGGCGCCGGTACGGGCAGCCAGGCCCCAGTCACGCTCCAGTTGCACCTCGAACGCGCGGCGGTTGGCCACACCGGTCAGCCAGTCCGTAGCGGACAATGTGCTCAGAATGGCGTTGGTGCCTTCCAGGGCCTCGGCCGCCAGCTCGCGCTCCAAGGTCAGCAGATAGGCCTGACGCTGGCTCACCTCCATGGCGTAGTTGGCGTAGAGCGTGAAGGCCGCGGCCGTCAGCGAACTGGTATCCACCAGGATTTTCACACTCTGCGGCAGCGAGCCGTGCAGCGACACGCCCACCGCAATGCCGGCCACGGCGATGATGCTGAAGGGAAGCGCCCAGATGAATCGCAGGCGCAGCACGGTGTTCACCGCGACGATGAACAGCATGTAGGTCATCGCGTCATAGCCGCTCTCGGGCGCGTGCGACGCTGTGGTGGTGCTGACGAACAGCAGCAGGTACAGCAACAGAAAGACACCGTGCAGCGTCTCACGCGTCGTCGCCCCCAGGCGCACCCATTGCGTGACCACCAGGAGCCCGAGATACAACACGGCGCCGAGCGTGTTGAGGATCAACAAGGCATCGAACACGTCGTTCAAGGCGAACCAGTTCACCACCCTGTACGCGTTCGCAACGATCATCATCATGATGCCGGCGCGCACGATGTGCTTTACCCTGGCGCTTGCGGTATCCGCCTCGAACCGATCTTCCAGAAGGGGCGAAAAGACCGGCCAGTGTGAGCGTGACTGGAGCGCACGGCGCACCTCGGCATGCAGCGCCGCCTGCTCAGCTTCATCAGACCGGTGGGTCATATCCATCATCCGCGTAACCATGCCCCCGCACGGCGTGGCAGTCCAGCAACCGCGATGGCAAAGACGCTGAGCAGATCTGGCGTTATGGGATGTCCGACGAACATTGCCAGGCCTCCACGCTGGGCGCGCGCAGCCGATCCTATGGAGAATTTCGTACTATGGCGTGAATCAGGTTGCCGCCAGGCTTTCGTACACCAGCATCACATGCCCATCGCGCAGGAAGGCATCACATTCGCGCATGCCGATCGAGCCGAGCACCATGCGGGATCCGAAATTCTCGGCCCGCGCCACCGCGATGATGCGCGGCACCCCAACACGGTCATGGGCGAAGCGAAGCACGGCGGTGGCGGCCTCGCGCGCTATGCCGCGGCCGCGTGCCTCGGGCCACACGGCGAAGCGAAGCGCCTGGCCGCGGCCATCCGGTCGTTCATGGATGCCGGTGATGCCCTGGAACACCGTGCCCTCGCGGATGGCGAACATGCCGATAGTATGGACGGCCCAGTAGGCGCGGTCCTCCGCCAGTTCCTCAACCACCTGCCAGCGGGAGCGAACGCCACCGAGCATCTGGCCATAGACCAGCGGATCGGCCTTCAACGCCATCAGCGCAGGCAGGTCGCGCTGGCTCACCGGCTCCAGCGCCAGCCGTGCCGTGCCAATCGCCCAGGGTGAGGAAGCCGGAGGGTACACACGCCCTGCATAGCCCAGCGACATGGCATTTGGGACAGAGGCCTGGGTGGTGGTCCAGGCGTGTGCATGGGCGAGAAAGAGTGTTCTTTGTTGAAAAAAAGAACCAAGACACTTTGATGACTTAGGGCGGGTCGTGCGATTGAACGGGCGCGGCTTTGCGCGGCGGTGGCGCGGCACTATGGTGCGCGCATCTTAAGACCCCGGATGGCCCATGCTCGCTCGCTTCCGCAAACTCGCCAACACCTGGCCCGCGCGCATCCTGCTCGTGATCCTCGGGGTGTCGTTCGCGTCCTGGGGGATTGCCGACGTCGCGCGCCGGATCGCGGGCGGCGGCAACGATGTGGTGGCGGTGGTGGAAGGGCACGATATCACGCCCGCCGCCTTCATGGACGAATTCCGGGCCGACATGCAGCGCTATGCCGAGCGCTTCCCCGACCCCAGCCAGATCCCGGCATCGCTGCGCATCCAGGTGGCGGAGCAGACTCTGACCAAGATGGTGACGCAGCAAGCCCTGGGAGATCAGGCGCTGCGCATGGGCATCGTGGTGCCCGACCAGAAGGTGCGCGATGCGGTGTTCGCCATGCCCGATTTCCAGGGGCCGGACGGCAAATTCAACCGCAACATCCTGCTGCAGACGCTGGCCAGCCACAACATGACCGAGTCGCATTTCCTCGATCTGGTGCGGCTGGATATCCGCCAGAGGCAGTTGCTGGACACGGTGGCCGCCTCGGCGGCGCCATCGAAGCTTCTGACCGACCTGGTGTATAAATACGTCAACGAGAAGCGGCTGGCGGATGTGCTGGTGCTGCCGTTCATCGGCCAGCCATTGCCGGGCGCGCCGCCGGATGCGGTGCTGCGGCGGTATTATGACAACAATCCCTCGCGCTACACGTCGCCGGAATACCGCCATGTGAAGGTGGTGATCCTCTCGCCGCAGAGCATCGGCCGGGGGCTGACGGTGCCAGATAGCGACATGCAGGCCTGGTTCGCCCAGCATAAGGCCGAGTTCGTGGCACCCGAGAAGCGATCGCTGCAGGTGATCACCACGGATACGGAGGCGCAAGCCGCGGCGCTGGCGGCGCGGTGGAAGGCCGGTGCGGACTGGGATGCGATGCAGGTGGCCGCGAAGGCAGCCCATGCGACGCCGGTGACGCTGGACAATGCCACGCCGGACCAGATTCCCTCGCCCGATCTGGCGGCGGCCGCCTTCGCGGCCGCACCGGATGCGGTGACGGGGCCGATCAAGCAGCCGCTTGGCTACTTTGTGCTGCGGGTGGCATCCGTGACGCCGGCGCGCAATCCAAGCTTTGACTCCTTGCGGCCGGTGATCCGCGACCGGGTGGCGGCGGACAAGGCACTCGATCTGATCGATGCGCGGGCGCAGAAGCTACAGGATCTGTTCGCCGGCGGGGCGAAGATCGACGAGGTTCCGGCGGATCTGGGGGCGACGGGGGCCGAGGGCACGCTGGATGCACAGGGCAACACGCCGGAGGGAACGCCGGCGCCGATCCCGGCGGAAGCGGATCTGCGCCAGCAGATTGTGGCGGCGGCGTTCGCGGCAAAGCTGGGCGATCCGATCCAGCCGACCGAGGGGCCGAACCATAGTTGGTATGCGGTATCGGTGGACAAGATCATTCCGCCGGCGCGCAAGCCCTTTGACCAGGTGCGCGACCAGGTGCTGCTGGATTGGCAGCGCGACCAGGTGCACCGGCATCAGGAGGTGGAAGCCACACGGCTGCTTCAGTTGGTGAAGAGTGGGCAGAGCCTGACGAACGCGGCCTGGGGCTCGGGGCTGCAAGTGACGCGAACGCCGCCACTGATGCGCAACAGGCCGCAGGCGGGGATGTCGGCGCAGATGGTGCAGACGTTGTTCACCCTCGCGCCGGGGCAGGCGACGATGGCGGAGACGGAGAAGGGGTTTGTGGTCGCGCAATTGGTGCAGGTTGTGGCGCCGGATGCGAAGACGGATCCGACGGGGCTGGCGCAAACTCAGGATGGGCTGAAGCAGGCGCTGCACGATGACTACGTGCAATTATATGCGATTGCTTTGAAGGATGCGGCGCAGCCGACGATCAGGGCGAATGTGGTGGAGAGCCTGATCACGCAGCAGCCGGGGCAGTAAGGGTGGCGAAACCCAAAAAGGCCAGGGGGGCTCTGCCCCCCTGGACCCCCCGCTGGGGCCGAGAGGCCCCAGACCCCGGCTTCGCCCTGCGATCCCCGGCCGTGCCGGGTCGAAACGAACGGGGGTCTGGGGCCTCTAGGCCCCAGCGGGGTCCCCTCCTTCAAGCATGGGGGGCAGAGCCCCTGGCCTTCTCTTGACAGCCCGCCTCGCCTGGTGGCGCGGCGTCTCCGACCTGGAAACGCCCGTCGCCGCGTTCCTCAAGCTCGCCCACGGCCAGCCCAACAGCTTCCTGCTGGAAAGCATCGAAGGCGGGACCGCACGCGGCCGCTATTCCGTGATCGGCATGGCGCCCGACCTGATCTGGCGCTGCCGCAACGGCACCGCGGAGATCAACCGCCACGCCCGCGCCGCCCCGCACGCCTTCACCCCCGATAGTCGCCCCGCTCTGGCCAGCCTGCGTGCGCTGATCGCCGAAACCCGGCTGGAGCTGCCCCCCGGCATGCCGCCGATGATCGGCGGGCTGGTGGGCTATCTCGGCTACGACATGGTGCGGCTGATGGAGACTCTGCCGGACCCGCCGGACGACGACCTGGGATTGCCCGAAGCCATCCTGCTGCGCCCCACCCTGTTCGCCGTGTTCGACAATGTGCGCGATGAACTGACGCTGGCCGCGCCCATCTACCCCGCCGACGGCATCGACCCGTCCGCCGCCTGGGAGGACGCGCAATCCCGCCTGGCGGAGGCGCGCGCCGCGCTGGAACGCCCGCTGCCCCACGCGGCGCCGCCCGTGGAGCTGCCACCCCAGCCCGAACCGCGCGCCAATATGAGCCGCGCGGATTTCATCGCCCATGTGGAGCGCGCCAAGGGGTATATCGCCGCCGGGGACGCCTTTCAGATCGTGCCGAGCCAGCGTTTTGCGGCACCCTTCGCGCTGCCGCCCTTCGCGCTGTATCGCGCGCTGCGCCGGATCAACCCGGCGCCGTTTTTGTTCTTTCTCGATTTCGGCGGGTTTTGCGTGGTGGGCAGCAGCCCGGAAATCCTGGTTCGCTTGCGCGACGGCAAGATCACCATCCGCCCGCTGGCCGGCACGCGCGGGCGCGGCGCAACGGCGGAAGAAGATCAGCGCCTGGAAGCCGAGCTGCTGGCCGACCCGAAAGAACGTGCCGAGCACCTGATGCTGGTGGATCTGGGGCGCAACGATGTGGGGCGGGTGGCCAAGCTGGGCAGCGTGAAAGTGACGCAGAGTTTCGCCATCGAGCGGTTCAGCCATGTGATGCACATCTCCTCCACGGTGGAAGGCCAGGTGCGGCCGGATGCGGATGCGGTGGATGTGCTGAGCGCGGGGTTTCCGGCCGGCACGCTGAGCGGCGCGCCGAAGATCCGCGCGATGGAAATTATTGACGAGCTGGAGCCCACGCGGCGCGGCATCTATGCCGGGTGCATCGGTTATTTTGCGCCGGACGGGACGATGGATACGTGCATCGGCCTGCGCACCGCCGTGGTGAAGGATGGCGCGATGTATGTGCAGGCGGGCTGCGGGGTGGTGGCGGATAGCGTGCCGGAGATGGAATACGAGGAGACGCGGCAGAAAAGCCGCGCGCTGTTCCGCGCCGCCGAGGAAGCGGTGCGCTTTGCCGCCGGGAGGCAGTAGGTTGGGACGCCCAGGTGCTGGGCACTTGCTGCCGCTGCTGGCGCTGATGGCGGCGGCGCCGAGCGGGCCGCCGCCGCTGTTCGCCGCCCTGGCGCCGGGCAGCCCGCATGAGGCCATCGTGAAATTGCTCATCAAACCCTATGCGGAGGCTACCGGCACGCCGTTGGGGCAGCCTGCCTGGGACGGCTCGCAGGACGAGCTGAAGAAACTGGAGGCCGCCCATGCGGTGGACCTGGCGCTGCTGGATGGCCCTCGGCTGGCAGCGCTTTGCCGGGCACAGCTGGTGCAGAAACTTGATTGGGGCGGGCTGGGACGGGACCGGTTTCTGCCCGGCGCCGCCACCGATTGCGGCGCGGGCGCGTATCTGGCCGCCACCGTGCTGGCCTGGGACCGCGACAAGCTGGCTGGCACGCCGGCTTGGGGGGATTTCTGGGATGTGACACGGCATCCGGGGCGGCGTGGCCTGCACCGAGGGGCGCGCGGCAACCTGGAGATCGCGCTGATGGCCGATGGCGTGGCGCCGGCCGATGTGTATCGCGTGCTGCGATCCGCGGAGGGTGTGGACCGCGCTTTCCGCAAGCTGGATCAGCTCAAACCCTATATCCTGTGGTGGGATCAGCCGGGACAGCCGGCACAGATGCTGGCCTCGGCCAAGGTGTTGATGACCTCGGCGCCTGCATCCTTCCTGCCGGAGATTGAGGGCACCGGCCCGGCGCATGTGGGCGTGCAGTGGGCCGGCAGCCTGAGCGAGGTGGAGGCCTGGGCGATCGCCAAGGATGCCCCGCACGCCGATGCGGCATTGATGGCGATCGGCATTGCCGCCGATCCCGCGCGGCAGGCCGAGTTCGCACGGTCAACCCGGCTGGGGCCGGCCACCAGACCCGGCTTCTCGCTGCTGCCGGAGGCGGTGCGGGCGCAAAGCCCCAGCCTGCCTGCCAATCTCGGCGCCGGCCTGGCGATCGACGAGGGATTCTGGCTCGATGCCGGCGAGAAACTGGACGCACGGTTTGCCGCCTGGATCGGCAAGTAGATGCGCGATTTTGCCGCGGCAGTGTTGGGCGGGCCGCGCTGGACGGCGCCCAAGGATGGCAGACGCGCCGGCGGCCCGGGATGGCTGGTGCTGCCGCTGGGGATACTGGCTGGCGTGTTTGTGCTGACGGCCCTGGCCGGCGTTGCCGCGCTGGGCCAGGCCGCGCTTGCAGGGTTTGCCGCCAGGGCGATCCCGGCTTCGGCGCTGTGCGCCACGGTATGCGTGGTGCTGGCGATCCCGGCCGTGCTGGCGGCGCCGCTGTGGCTGTTTGCGCTGCCGGTGTGGGTATGGCCGGTGGTTGTGGCGGGGTGGGCGCTGTTACCGGGCTGGGGCGTGGCGGCGGCCGCGCTGCCCGTGGTTGTGATGGTGCTGGCGGGCGCCTGGGGCGAGCGGCCGGTTGGGCTGGCCGAGGCGGCGGCGACGGCGGGGGCTTGCCCATGGGTGGCGTTTCGCATCGGCGTGCTGGGGCCATGTTGGCCGGGGCTGGTGTGGGCCTGGGCTGTGGGATTTGCGCTGTCGCTGCGGTTGTACTGAGGCTGTTGCTTGCTCCTGGCGGGGCCAGGCCATAGAAGCGGGCGGGTCATCCGCCAGGGACATGCTGCCATGCGCTTCACCGTCGATCGGCTCGACCATATCGTTCTGACCTGCGACGAGGTGGAGATCACCGCCGCCTGGTATCAGCGTGTGCTGGGCATGGAGCGCGAGGATTACGGCGAGGAATCCCGCTGCGCGCTGAAGTTTGGCGGCCAGAAGATCAATGTGCGCCCCGCCGGCGCGCTGGACTGGACGACCGGCCGGCAGGCACAGCCCGGCAGCCAGGATTTGTGTTTCATCACCGCCGTAGGCCCGGAGGATGTGGTGGGGCATTTGCATTCGTGCGGCGTGCTGATCGAGCAGGGGCCGGTGAAGCGTGCCGGCGCGCTGGGCGAAATCAGCAGCGTGTATTGCCGCGACCCCGACGGCAACCTGATCGAAATCGCCAGTTATCTCTCTTAATAGGTAAAAGTTCTTTGCTTCTTTCTTTCAAGAAAGAAGACTCTTTCTTCTCCTGGTTCGCTGCCGATGCCGGCACCAAAGAAAGTTTAACCACAAAGGCACGAAGGCACGAAGGATTTCACGAAGAAGAATTTGGAGTGACCCCCATGTGTGAGACTTTGTGCCTTCGTGCCTTACGCGGTTGGATTAATAATATTTCGAGGCTTCGGTTTGACGGGGATAGAGGCGTTTGATTTTGCGTTGCCGGCGGAGAGGATTGCGCAGCATCCGGTGAGCCCGCGGGATGCGGCGCGGTTGTTGCGGGTGGATGAAACCCTGAGTGAGCATCGCGTGGCGGATCTGCCGGATCTGTTGCGGCCGGGGGATCTGCTGGTGGCCAACGATACGCGGGTGATCCCCGCGCAGCTTTCGGCGATGCGGGGGGTGGCCCGCATCGGCATTACGCTGGACCGGCCGCTGGCGGATGGCACCTGGCATGCGATTGCCCGCAATGCAAAGCGGCTGCATGCGGGGGACAGGCTGGAGTTTGCGGGCGTGGCCGGTTTTTCCGCCGAGCTGGTGAGCCGCGAGGACGATGGCGGGGTGGTTCTGCGGTTCGACCGGGAGGGGGAGGCGTTTTCCGAGGCGCTGGGGCGCGCCGGCGCGCTGGCGCTGCCGCCCTATATCGATCGGCCGGCGGGGCCGACGGAGGCGGATGCAAGCGATTATCAGACGGTGTTTGCGGAACATGATGGCGCGGTGGCGGCGCCGACGGCGGGGCTGCATTTCACGCCGGGGTTGCTGGAGCGCCTGGCCGCGCGGGGGGTTGGGCGGGTGACGCTGACGTTGCATGTGGGGGCAGGCACGTTTCTGCCCGTGCGGTCAGACACCGTGGAGGGCCATCGCATCCATGCGGAGGCGGGGGTGCTTTGCCCGCAGGCCGCCTCGGCGATCAATGCGGCGCGGGCGGCGGGCGGGCGCATTGTGGCGGTGGGGACGACCAGTTTGCGGTTGCTGGAGACGGCCTGCGATGCGTCGGGCGTGGTGCATCCGTTCGCCGGCGAGACGGATATTTTTATCAAGCCGGGGCGGGTGATCAGGGGCGCGGATATGCTGCTGACGAATTTCCATCTGCCGCGCTCGACCTTGTTCATGCTGGTGTGCGCGTTTGCCGGCACGGAGCGGATGCGGGCGGCGTATGCGCATGCCATTGCGGCGAAGTTTCGTTTCTATTCCTATGGCGATGCGACTTTGCTGACGCGGGTTGATCCATGAGCGTGTTCGGCTGGGTGGCGGAGGCGCGGGATGGTGCCGCGCGCGCGGGCACGTTGCATACGGCGCATGGGGCTGTGAAAACGCCCACGTTCATGCCGGTGGGCACGGCCGGCACGGTGAAGGCGATGACGGCCGATGCGGTGCGCGCGACGGGTGCGGGCATCGTGCTGGGCAACACGTATCATCTGATGCTGCGGCCGGGGGCGGAGCGTGTGGCGCGGCTTGGGGGTTTGCATAGGTTCATGGACTGGCCGGGGCCGATTCTGACGGATTCGGGCGGTTTTCAGATCATGTCGCTGGACAAGCTGCGGGTGCTGGATGCGGATGGGGTGACGTTCCGGTCCCACCTCGATGGCGGGAAGTTCCGGCTGACGCCTGAACGTTCCATTGAAATTCAGGATCTTCTGGATTCGACCATCACGATGGTGCTGGATGAGTGCACGGCGTTTCCCGCAACGCATGCGCAGGCGGCGGCATCGATGGAGATGTCCATGCGCTGGGCGGGGCGCTGCCGCCGGGCGTTCCGTGAGCGCGAGGGGTATGCGCTATTCGGGATTGTGCAAGGCGGGGTCTATGCGGATTTGCGGCGGGCTGCGGCCGAGGCGCTGGTTGCGATCGGGTTTGAGGGGTATGCGATCGGTGGTCTGGCGGTGGGCGAGGGCCAGGCGGCGATGTTGGAGACGCTGGAGGCGACGGTTCCGTGTTTGCCGGCCGATCGGCCACGCTATCTGATGGGGGTTGGCACGCCCGATGATCTGCTGGGGGGCGTGCAGCGTGGCGTGGACATGTTCGATTGCGTGATGCCCACGCGGGCGGGGCGGACGGGCCGCGCGTTCACCTCCGTCGGTGTGCTGAACATGCGCAATGCGTGCCACGCGGAGGATGCCGCGCCGATTGACCCGGCCTGCGCGTGCCCCGCGTGCACGCGGCATAGCCGGGCGTATCTGCATCATTTGTTCAAGGCGCAGGAGATGCTGGGGCCGATGCTGCTGACGTGGCATAATCTGGCGTATTACCAGGCACTGATGCGGGGATTGCGAGCGGCGGTTGTGGCGGGGCGGCTGGATGCGTTTGTGGGCGAGGCAAGGCGGGGGTGGGGTGGGGGAGAGGCGGCGCAGGATGGCCTCGGCTGATGGATGAGGAGGACCAACGTTGACGTGGGTGCGTGAAATGCCCGCGCTCGCCCTGGCCTTGACTGCCAGACCGCTCATTTCGGGCAATCCGGGTGGCTCGGCGTGACCGAGGCCAGGGTGTTGCCAACCCGTAGGTCACCGTAGGTCCAGCCCCAACTGTCGCTCCAGTAAAGGGCGACGTAGGAAGAGGCCGGCAGCGGCAGGGCAATGATGGAGTCGGGCTCGCCGAGAGCCTGTTTGAGGTTCGGATCGACCCACAAGGACGCTGTCCGGCCCGCGTCGATACGCATGAGAAGCAGGTCTGTGCGGCCGACCGCGGGCGCCACACGGTGGTGGGGGGCGATGGCGGCATTGGTTTGCAGGCTGTAGCCGGTGGCACCGCCTGGGACGCCGACATAGAGGAAATGGCTGCCCGAGGCGTCCTCCAGGGCGATCCCGCCGTAATTGCCGGCGCTGTTTGCATGGGCCATCACTTCGCCGGAGTTGAGCTGGATGAGGAAGCTGAACCACAGCACCTTCTTCGGCGTGCGGGTAAAAGCGCGCACGGCGGTGGAATTGGTGCCGGCCCCCACATAGGGCGGAGAGGCGGCGGCGAAGCGCGTGGTCGCCAGGCCTGGATAGGAGAGGCCGGCGACGATGGTGCGGGGGGCGGTGATGTTGAACCCGCTGCTGCCTTGCCAGCCGCTGGCCCAACCCAGCCCATCATTGGGTCCGGTGCCGCCGGCGGGGTAGGCGTCGCCGCCGATCATGTAACCCGGGTCGGCAAATGTGTCGCAGGCGAATTGCGTTGCGCGTGCAGCGCCGGCGATTGTCAGCAAGGCGCCGCCGAGCAAAGTGCCAAGACCAAAGGTATTCATTGCCCCATTCCCCCAAAATCGGTTGCAACCGGATAGCCCAGGATTGAAATGCCGGCATTGAAATGCCAGGGCTGAAATGCCAGGACTGAAATGCCAGCACTGAAATGAAAGTCGTGCTGCCGGAGATGTCATTAGTCCCCGCCCGGCCAGATCGGCAACGATTTTATGTTCTTGGCGCATCAATCCCGCCGCCTTGCGCGGTGGGGGTGGGGTGGAAATCGCCCTCAGACAGTTCAGCGCGTGGCGCAATCGGTGTTGGGGGGATGTGTAAACAGGTGTGGGGGTAGTATATGGACGAGGCGATGGCGCCGCTGCGCGAGGAGCTGGAGTTGGAGCAGACCAAGGCGGACATCACGCACAAGCGCGTGCAGGCACAAGGCGAGCCTTGGAAGGCGATGCCCACGGCGTTCGGCGCCGGCGCCACCATCGCCGCGGCGCTGAGCGCGTTGGCGCCCTATATGCGCGCGCGCACCCATTAGGTGGCCTTGTCCACCACACCACCCGCGCTGACCCAGCTCGGCCACGCAGCACCCTGGCCGGCCAGCCCGGAGGAGGCGCGGCTTGAGCGTGTGCCTGCCCCGGCACCGCAGGCACGCTACCTCGTGCGCTTCACGGCGCCGGAATTCACCTCGCTGTGCCCGATCACGGCGCAGCCGGATTTCGCGCATATCGTGATCGATTACATCCCCGGCGAATGGCTGGTGGAAAGCAAATCCCTCAAACTGTTCCTGGGCAGCTTCCGCAATCATGGGGCGTTCCACGAAGCCTGCACCATGCAGATCGCCACTACCCTCGTTGGCATCCTGGCACCGGTCTGGCTGCGGATCGGCGCCTACTGGTACCCGCGCGGCGGCATCCCGATCGACGTGTTCTGGCAGAGCGGCGCGCCACCGGCCGGGGTGTGGATCCCCGATCAAGGCGTGGCCGGGTATCGTGGCCGCGGCTGAACCGGCACCGGCCGCGGAGAGAATCCGCGACCATGCGCTGGCGCTGGGGTTCGATGCGGTGGGCTTCGCGCCGGCCGAACTCGGACCGCAAGCACGCGCCCGGCTGGCGGATTTCCTGGCCGCCGGCCATCACGGCGACATGGGCTGGCTGGCCGAACGCACGGAGCAGCGCAGCCAGCCGCGCGCGCTGTGGCCGCAGGCGCGCACGGTGATCGCGCTGGGGCTCAGCTACGCGCCGGAGGGGGACGCGCTGCCACCCTGGCGCGGCCGGATCGGGGCAACATCTCCGTGTATGCGCGGCATCGCGACTATCACGATGTGATCAAGGGGAAACTGAAGCATCTGGCACAGTTCGTCGCCGGGCGTTTCGGGGCCGGGGTGAAAGTGTTCGTGGATACCGCGCCGGTGATGGAAAAGCCGCTGGCCGAACGCGCGGGCCTGGGCTGGCAGGGCAAGCATACGAACCTGGTCTCGCGCGAACACGGATCCTGGCTGTTCCTGGGCGAGGTGTTCACCAGCCTGGCGCTGCCGCCCTCCCCGCCCAGCGGCGGCGCCTGCGGCACCTGCACGCGCTGCCTGGACGTGTGCCCGACAGACGCGTTCCCCGCGCCCTACCGGCTGGATGCGACACGCTGCATCAGCTACCTCACGATCGAGCATAAAGGCCCGATCCCGCACGCGCTGCGGCCGCTGATGGGCAACCGCATCTATGGCTGCGATGATTGCCTGGCCGTGTGCCCCTGGAACAAATTCGCCGCCGCGGGGCGCGACGCGCGGCTGACGGCGCGGCCCGATCTGGCGGCGCCGGACCTGGCAGCACTTGCGGCGCTGGATGATGCGGCGTTCCGCGCCATGTTCGCGGGATCGCCAGTGAAGCGCACGGGAAGGAACCGGTTCGTGCGCAACGTGCTGGTGGCGATCGGCAATTCCGGGCAGGCGCGGCTGCGTCCGGCAGCGCAGGCGCTGCTGTCGGATGCCGATCCGGTGGTGGCGGAAGCTGCCGGCTGGGCCGTCCGCCGCCTGCCGGCATGAGGCCCGCGTGCTGATCAAGCGCAGTTTTTCGCTGGCGGGACACCGCACCAGCGTGGCGCTGGAGAAGCCGTTCTGGACGGCGCTGGAAAACCTGGCCGCATCCCAGGGCCGGGCGCTGGGCAGCCTGGTCGCGGCCGTGGATGCGGCGCGCGCGCCGGAACAGACCCTGGCATCCGCCCTACGCGTGCTGGCGCTGGCCGAAGCCTGTCGGCAGCGTACGGCCTAGATAGACTTTTTTGCTTCTTTTTTCAAAAAAGAAGACCTTTTTTGTGCTATACCGTCTCCGGCAAGCGATGAATCCCGCACTCGGTCTTCCCGGTCCCCGCCCAGCGGCCGCTGCGTGGATCCTCCCCGGCGGCCACCGCCCGCGTGCAGGTGGCGCAGCCGATCGACGGATAGCCGGCCAGGCTCAGAGGATGGCGGGGCAGCTTCCGGCGCTGCATCTCCGCCTCGATCTGCCCGGCCGTCCAGTCGGCGAGCGGATTGATCTTGGTTTTGCCATCCGCCTGTTCGACGCGCGGCAATGCCACCCTGGTGAGCGCCTGGTGCCGTTTGCGGCCCGTCACCCAGGCTTCAAACGGGGCGAGTGCCCGGTCCAGCGGCGTGACCTTGCGGAACCGGCAGCAGGCATCCGGATCGAAGCGCCAGAGTTCGGCGGAGGGGTCGTGTGCGGCCACCTCCGCGTCGGTAGGGCCGATGCTGCGCACGTCGGTCAGGCCGAGACCGTGGGCGAGCGTATCCCGGTAGGCAAGCGTCTCGGCGAAATGCTGGCGGGTTTCGACGAACAGCACCGGGATGCCACGGTCTATTTCCGCCACCAGGGCGAGAAGCACGGCGGACTCGCCGCCGAAGGATGAAACCACGGCCAGGCGGCCGGCATGGCACGCGGCGGCATTGCGGAGCAGGGTGAGGCTGGCTGTCACGTGGGCCTGGTCGTCCATGGCCGAACGGAAGGCCGGCGGCTCGGCCGCGGCATCCAGGCGTTCTGCCTCCAGGTTCAGGCAATCAAACATGCGAAATTCCCATCGTGCGGAGAGAACAGCAAAAGAGGACGGTCTGGAAGCGTATATAGGGAGATAAACGATCCATCTTCGTTGAATCCGGCATGCACAGAACGCAATGCGAAGTGGCTTCATAGGAAATGCCGTCGCGCTTGCGTGGAATAGGTCATGCTGCAAGGCCATGCGCTGACGCAACCCAAACCGTTTCGCGGCGCTTGCCAAGAGGAAAGCGACCACACCCAATACGGGATGAGGGCGAGCGTCTCAGGTGTGCCTTGGATGACCTTACGGGAAAGCGGAATGATGTGGCGGCGGCTTGCGAGAGCGAGCCGATCCATATGCCCGGCAGCATCCGGCCGAATGGCTGGCTGATTGCGTTTACAGCTGCCGGGCGCGTTACCCATATCAGCGCCAACGCATCGGCTCTTGGCGGCCTGTCTCCGCGCGAGGCCATCGGCCATATGTTGACCGATGTGCTGCCCGCGGAAGCGCGCGTCCTGGCCGCCGGGGCCGGGGGAGTGTTGGAGTGGGCCAGGCGCGGGAGCGGGGGGTTCGTGCGCCAGGCGCGCATCACCGGGCAGTGGTGCCAGTGCTTCGCCCACCGGACGGGCGACCATCTGATCCTGGAAATAGAGCCCCAGGCCCGCCTGGGCGCCTTCACGGGCATCGGCATGGAAGATGCCTTGCAGGCCGATGTACTGGATTTCTTCCGCCAGGCCGAGGAACTGGGCACCTGGCAGGAATTGGCGCAACTGGCCACCAGCACGGCGCGCCGGCTGAGCGGCTTCGATAGGGTATTGGTCTATCGCTTCAATTCCGACTGGACTGGGTGCGTCGTCGGCGAGGATGGCAACGGCAAGCTGCCGTCCTACCTCGGGCGGCATTTTCCGGCGTCCGACATCCCAGCACAGGCACGCGAGATGTATCGCCGCAACCGGCTGCGGCTGATTCCGGATGCGGGCTACACACCGGTGCGGATTCTGCCGGAGTGCGGGCCGGGGAGCGATGCCCCGCTCGATCTGCGGCGGGCGATTCTGCGCAGCGTCTCTCCACTGCACCTGCAATATATGAAGAATATGGGCACCAGGGCCTCGATGTCGGCCTCGCTGATCGTGGATGGCCAGCTCTGGGGGCTGCTCTCCTTCCATAGCCGGGAGCCGCATTTTCCCGCCCTGCCGGTACGAATGGCGGTGGATTTCCTCTCGCACATGCTCTCCAACACCCTGGCCGCACAGGGCCACGCCGACCGCGCGCGCAAACTGATCGTGGCGCAGACCCATCACGACCGCCTGCTCGCTGCGATGGCGGCCGCAAGCCCCCCCAGGCCCGAGGTGCTGGCAGACGAGGTTGGGGATTTGCTCTCCCTGACCGGGGCTGCCGGTGCCGCGATCGTGACGGAAACGGATTGCCTCTGCGTGGGCCGGACACCCGACGAGGCATCAATCCGCCGCATCGCCACCTGGCTCGCCGGCGAGGCAGACCCCGCCCACAAGGAGGCGGGCGTGTTCGTCACCGACAATCTCTCGGCCATCTGGCCGGAGGGGGCCCGGCTGGTGGAGAGCGCCAGCGGTGTTCTGGCCGTGTCGATCTCCCAGCTGCATCCAAGCTACCTGATGTGGTTCCGGCCGGAGGTGGTGCGGACGCTGGATTGGGCGGGCGAACCCGGCAAGGCAGCCCATGGCCACGACCAGTTTGGGCCGCGCGAATCCTTCGCCGTCTGGAAACAGACGGTGCACCGCACCGCGCCGGCATGGGCGCCGCACGAGACGGAGGCGGCGCTGCGGTTGCGGCAGGCCATCGTCGGCGTGGTGATGCGGCGCGCCGAGGAGCTGGCCGGCGTGAACCGCGAGCTGGTACGCACGAACAAGGAACTGGAAGCGTTCTCCTATTCGATCTCCCACGATCTGCGGGCGCCGTTCCGCCATATCGTGGGCTATGCCGAATTGTTGCGTGAGCATCTGGGCGAGCGCACCGCGGAGCCAGGCGGGCGGTATTTGCAAACGATTATCGACAGCGCCCTCTCGGCCGGGCAACTGGTGGACGACCTGCTTGCCTTCTCCCGGCTGGGCCGCACGGCACTGATGCATCACCGCGTCAACATGAACAAGCTGGTGCAGGAGACGCAGCGCAGCCTGGAGCTGGACTCGTCCGGTCGCGCCGTTGCGTGGCGGATCGGCCAATTGCCGCCGGCCTGGGGCGATCCGTCCATGCTGCGGCAGGTTGTGCTGAACCTGCTCTCCAACGCGCTGAAATACTCGCGCGGACGAGATCCGGCGGAGATCTGCATCCATGGCGAGGCGGTGGCCGGGGGGCATCGCTACACGGTGCAGGATAACGGCGCCGGATTCGACATGGCCTATGCCGGGAAACTATTCGGGGTGTTCCAGCGCTTGCATCTGGCGGAACAGTACGAGGGCACGGGCATCGGCCTGGCCCTGGTACGCCGGATCGTGGAACGGCATGGCGGGCGCATCGAGGCCTTCGGCGAAATCGGCAAAGGCGCGCGCTTCACCTTTGTGCTCCCCGAGCCGGAAACGCGCGCAAACCGGTAAAAGGCCAGCGCGTCTTTGTTTCGACAAAGATGCCCTGCGCGGCGTGGCAAGATCCCGCGGCGGAGCGGGAAGAAAAAGAATCTTCTTCTTTTTTTGAAAAAAAGAAGCAAAAAACTTTTGCCTGTCGGGCTCGTTGCGGGCGACGAATGCTGTGTTTTGGAAAGAGAGACCCTCGAGGTTCGGATGACGGAGCTGCGGCCGATTCTGCTGGTGGAGGACAGTCCGCGCGATCTTGAATTGACCCTGGAAGCGCTGAAGAAGACGCAACTGGCCAACGAGATCGTGGTGGCGCGAGACGGGGTTGAGGCGCTGGACTTCCTGTACTCGCAGGGCCGATTTGCCGGGCGGAACTTGCCCGACCCGGCCGTGATCATGCTGGATCTCAAGCTGCCGCGCATCGACGGCCTGGAGGTGCTGGAGCGTGTGAAGAACGACGCTGACTTGCGGCACCTGCCGGTGGTGATGCTGACATCCTCACGCGAGGAACGCGATCTGGTGCGCAGTTATCAGCTCGGGGTAAACGCCTTCGTGGTGAAGCCAGTCAACTTCAAGGAGTTCTATCAGGCGATCCAGGACCTGGGGATATTCTGGGCCATCCTGAACGAACCCCCGCCTGCCGCCGGCGCCGCTTCCGGCGCGGCGGCGGCCAGGCCGGGGGCTGGCGCGTGACGCCAAGAACCCCGATGCGGGTATTGCTGCTCGAAGATAGCCTGCTGGACGCGGACCTGATCGCCGCCGCCCTGCGCCGGGAAATACCTCAGATCGTGATCGACCACGTGGTGGATCGTGCGGGATTTGAGGCGCATCTGGCCGATCATGCGCCGCAGCACCTGCCCGACCTGGTGCTTTCGGATTACTCGCTGCCGCAGTTCGATGGCTTCGAGGCACTCGCGATCACCCGGGCGCGCGCACCCGGACTGCCGTTCATCTTCGTCAGTGGCGTGCTGGGCGAGGAGATCGCCATCGAAAGCCTGCGGCGCGGCGCCACCGACTATGTGCTGAAGCAGCGCCTCGCGCGGCTGCCGCCGGTGGTGCTGCGCGCCATCGCCGAGGCACGGGAGCGCGCCGAGCGCCGCCGGGCGGAGGACAACCTGCACCTGCTGGTGGCCGAACTGAGCCATCGGGTGAAGAACACGCTGGCCACCGTGCTTTCCATCGCGCAGCAGACGATACGGGGCAGCGAGACACTTGAGGCGTTCGAGCCGACCTTCATCGGGCGGGTGATGGCGCTGTCCGAGGCGCATGGGCTGCTGTTCAAGACACATTGGACGGCAACGCAGCTGAAGGACGTGGTGGATCGTACCTTCGCGCCACTCGGGCGGGGCCAGGGCACCGATTATACGGCGCAGGGCCCGCTGGTGATGCTCAATCCGCGCGCGACTTTGACGCTGAGCATGGTCCTGCATGAACTGGCGGCCAATGCGATCAAATACGGTGCGTTCAGCCAGCCCGGTGGCCGTGTGGATATCGTATGGACGGCCACACAATCAGCTTCAGGCGATGAAAAGCTGCTGGCGCTGGTGTGGCGGGAACTGGGCGGGCCGAAGGTGCGCAACCCGGAGCATCGCGGCTTCGGCACGCGTTTGCTGGAACGCAGTGCCAGCTACGAGCTCGGCGGCGAGGTCAGTCTGGAGTTTGCGCCCGAGGGCGTGCGATGCACCCTGCGCTTTCCCGTCAAGAAGCCGGGACAGGTGCCGCTGACGGCCGTGTCTGTGCATGGCGCGGCGTGAGGGCGGCTGGGCTTGCGTTGACCCGGCAGGTGCCGGGACCTATGCCGCCGGCATCATGGACAGTTTTCACGCAACCGGCGCCTGGCGCGTCGTCAAGACCTATGGGCATGAAGAGGGGCTTTCCTGCTGCTTCCGGCAATGGCAGGCGGCGCACTCGCATTGCCGGTTTCTGCACGGCTATGCGCTGGCGTTCCGGTTCACCTTCATCTGCGAGAGCCTGGACGACCGTGGATGGTGCATCGATTTCGGCGGGCTGAAGCCGTTGCGCGCCTGGCTGCACGAGATGTTCGACCACACGCTGCTGGCGGCGGCGGACGATCCTGCGCTTCAGACGTGGCTTGGGCTGCAAGCGGCTGGGCTGGCGCAGCTGCGCGTGGTGGCCAATGTGGGGTGCGAGGCGTTCGCGCTTGAGGCGCAGCGCTGGGCGGCGGGGTTTGTGGAGAAGCACACCGGCGGACGCGTTCGGGTGGAGCAGGTTGAAGTGAGCGAGCATGCGGCCAATGCGGCGTCGTTCATGCCGTGACAGAGAGCGGCGTGAGCGTAAAGACGGAAGAGGTTCTTTTTTGAAAAAAAGAACCAAAAAACTTTTCGGCCATTGGCGTTCGCTGCCGGCGCGGTCCGCGACAGGCGGGTAGGCGTTTTTTGCTGCTTTTTTTCAAAAAAAGAAGACCTTGCTGTCGCTGCAACCGCCCAACACGCCCAGGCGTTCGGCCAGGGCCATGGATCACATATCCCGCCCAAACACCCCGACCCGCACGCATTGGGTGTCGCGTGGCGTGTTGGGGCTACTTGCTCTGCTGATCATTGCGCTGGTGCTGTTGGTCGCCTTGTGGAATTGGGATTGGTTCATCCCGGTGGTGGAGCGGCAGGCTTCCGCGGCGCTAGGGCGCCGCGTGACATTGGCGCATCTGCATGTGCGGCTGGGACGCGATACGGCGGTCGCTGCCGACGACGTCGTGATCGCCAATCCGGATGGGTTTCCGCAAGCCCCGCCGCTGGCCCGGATTTTCCGGCTGAGCGTGGTCGCCAGCGTGATGGACTACGTGCGGCACAGGACGATCGTGCTGCCGAACGTGACCGTGGAGCACCCCGACATCGCCGCAACCGCACTGGCCGATGGCCGCAACAACTGGACGCTGAAACTGCCGGCGCAGGGCAATGCCGCGGCCAGGCCATCACCGCCGCCGCAGATCGGCGATCTTCAGATCGATGACGGCACCGCGCATGTCATCGATCCGAGGATGCGGTCGAATTTCACGGCAACCATCGCCACACGTGCCGCTTCCGCTGGCAGGCCGCAGGCGATCATCGTCACGACCAAGGGCACATACGCGGCGCAGCCGGTGACCGGGGATTTCGTCGGCGGTGCGCTGCTGACCTTGCGTGATGCATCCCACCCGTATCCGGTGGATATTCATCTCGCCAACGGGCCGACGAAGGTGTCGCTGGTGGGCACGGTGGAAAACCCGCTGAGCTTTGCCGGCGCCCGGCTGAAGCTGGCGTTTTCCGGGCCCAACATGGCCCTGCTCTATCCGCTGACGGGCATTCCCATTCCCGAAACGCCGCCGTTTTCGATCGCCGGGAACCTTGATTACCAGAGGCCCAACATCCGGTTTACCAATTTCGAGGGCCGCGTGGGATCCTCCGACCTCGAGGGCACGATCACCGCGGATCCACGCGCCGGCGGGCGGCCCGATGTGGCGATGGATCTGCAATCCCGCCGGGTGGATCTGGCGGATTTGGGCGGCTTCATCGGCGCGCCGGCGGGCAAGACAGCCGAGCCGGGCGAAACCGCAGCGCAACGACACGAGATGGCAAAGGCCAAGGCCAGCAAGACCCTTTTTCCCGACACCAGGCTGAACCTGCCGAAGATACGCGCGGCGGACATCCATCTGCGCTACCACGCCGGGCATATCGAGAACCGCTATACGCCGTTCGACAAGCTGAACGTGGCGCTGGATATCGTGGATGGCCGGATCGACCTGCATCCGCTGGATTTCGTGGTCGGCAATGGAGATATCGCGAGCACAATCACGCTGGATCCGGGGGCGAACGATCTGGTGCATGCCAATGCGGATATAAAATTCCGGCATCTTGAGCTGTCGCGGTTGATGCAAGCGACGCATACCTTCAAGGGCGAGGGCATCATCGGCGGCGAGGCGCGGATCGATACCAACGGAAATTCACTGGCCAGCATGATGGGCCAGGGCAATGGCGAGTTGAAGTTGGTTCTCGTCAGCGCGGGGAAAGTGTCGGCGCTGCTGGTGGATATCGCGGGGCTGGAGTTCGGCAACGCGCTGCTGTCGGCGCTGGGCATTCCGAACCAGGCGCAGATCAATTGCTTCGTCACCGATCTGCCGCTGAAGAACGGCATCGTGGATACCAAGGCATTTGTGCTGGATACCAGCGAGGCGCAGGTGCTGGGGAAAGGCACGATCGATCTGCGTGATCAGACCATGGAGTACACGCTGACGACGCGCTCGAAGCATTTTTCCATCGGCTCGCTGCCGGGGCCGATCAACCTGAGCGGGCCGATCACCAGCCCGGCGATCCGGCCGGGGACGGAGGTGGTGGCCAGGGCTGGCGCGGCCGCGGCGTTGGGCGTGGTACTGACGCCGCTGGGAGCGCTGCTGCCGACGATCCAGTTCGGGATAGGCAACGACAACGCGTGCATGGTGGCGCAGACCGCGGAGCGCCAGCCGTTGCGGGCGCCGGCGCCGAGCCGGCGTCACGCCCATAAATGAGGCCAGGCGCCCTGCCCCTGGCCTTTTTCCGCCGGTCCTGTGAAAACCCCCCGCATGCTCCCCATCCCCCTGCAGAACGCCTCCAACCTCCGCGACCTCGGCGGCCCCCCCACCCGCCTGCGCCCCGGCCTGGTGTTCCGCGCCCCGGTGCTGATCAACCTCTCGCCTGAGGATGAAGCCACGATCGCGGCGCTGGGCCTGCGCACCGTGTGCGACCTGCGCGGCACCCAGGAGCGCGCGCGCCATCCGGTGAACATCCCAGGCACCATCAATCATTCGCTGCCGATCGAACCATCGGTGGGCGCCAGCCTGAAGGACATCCTGCGGACCGGGCAGGCAAGCGGCCATATCAGCCCCGCCGAGATGCTCGATCTCGTGCGCGAGGCCTACCGCGACTATGCGCTGCTCAGCTATCCGCAGTACCGCACTGTGTTCGCGCACGTGCTGCGGGAGGATGGGCTGCCGCTGCTGCTGCATTGTTCCGCCGGCAAGGATCGCACCGGCTTCGGCTCGGCGCTGCTGCTGACGGCGCTGGGTGAGCCCTGGGACGTGGTGATGCAGGACTACCTTGCCACCAACACCCTGTGGCGGCAGGAGATCGGCGCAAGCTTCGACCTGCCGGCGCCGCTGAAAGAGGTGCTTTTCGCTGCGCATGAGGAGGTACTGACGGCGGCGTTCGACGCGATCCGGGAGCGTTATGGGTCGGTGGATGCCTATCTGGCGGAGGCGATCGGGCTGGATGTGGCCGCGCGCGCGCGGTTGGCAGATCGGCTGCTCCTCGCCTAGACACGCCCTTCCCGGCGTAAGGGCCCGACACGATACATGGATCTGTCCGTACCCCATTTGCTGGATATCGCCGGCCATTCACCGGTGCTGCAGGGGGCGGCCATCATCGTGGGCACCTTCATCCTGGAGGATGCCGCCACCGCCGCGGCAGCGATGAGCGTGCAGAGCGGCGCGGTGGCCATGCCGGTGGCGATGGTATCACTCTATCTGGGCATCATCCTGGGCGATATCGGCTTGTATGGCATGGGCAGGCTCGCCGCCGGCTTCCCCTGGGCGCGGCGGCTGATCCCGGCGCAGCGGCAGGATCGCGGCCGGGCCTGGCTGGAGCGTCACGTGTTCAAGGTGGTGTTCGTGGCCCGCTTCCTGCCGGGCGTGCGGCTGCCCACCTACACCGCCTGTGGCTTTCTGGCCGCGAGCTTCAAAAAATTCATCCTCGCGGCAGTCGGTGCGACCCTGATCTGGACTTCGGCGTTGTTCCTGCTGTCGTTGCGCGTCGGCAAGTTCCTGCTGGAACATCTGGGACAATGGCGCTGGGTGGGCTTCGCGGCTTTCCTGGTGGCGATTGTCCTTGCTGGCCGTCTTGCCGCGCGCGTGCAGGAGAAGACGTGAAGCCATGGGCACGCTGACCGAGACGCTGATCGAAAGGCTGGATCTGCGAGCCACCATCGCCGAGCCGGCGCCGCGGGGGCGGGCCGTCAGCCCCTTCGAGTTTCTGCCGGGGTGGCTGACCTATGGGCCGGTGGTGGTGCAGTGGATCGCGCTGGGGCTGCGCTATGGCGATCTGAGCCTGCCGACAGCGGCAAATCCGCGCATTTCCACCGGCGGGCTGTGCGGCGAGAGCAAGACGGCGATCCTGGACATGGTGCGCGGCGACGCGCGGGCGTGGCTGGCGCCGTACACGACGCTGGTGACGGGACGCGACGACGTGGCCCGGGCCCGGAGCACGATGGCGCGGGCGGGCATTGCGCTGCCGCTGGTGGTGAAGCCGGATATCGGCTGCAACGGGTGCGGCGTACGCCTGGTGCAGGATCAGGATGCGCTGGCGGCCACGCTGGCGGCGTTCCCGCGCGGCGTGACGCTGGTGCTACAGACGTTGATCCCGTGGGAAGGCGAGGCCGGGCTGTTCTATCTGCGCTATCCAGGGCAGACTTCCGGCCGGATCACGTCGGTTACGCTGAAGCACGCGCCTTACGTAACCGGTGATGGTGCATCCACGCTGCGGGCGCTGATCTGCGCGGATCCGCGCCACGGCAGATTGCAGCATTTGTATTTGGCACGGTTGAGTGATCGGCTGGATACGGTGCCCGCGGCGGCCGAGCGAGTACGGCTGGTCTTTGCCGGAAACCATTGCAAGGGATCGATTTTCCGCAACGGCGCCGACCATGTGACGCCGGCGCTGACGGCGCGCATGGATGCGATCGCGCGCGCCATGCCGGATTTCCATTTCGGACGGATCGACCTGCGCTACCGCAGCCTCGCCGGGCTGCGGCAGGGCGAGGATTTTTCCATTATCGAGATCAACGGGGTAGGATCCGAAGCGACGCATATCTGGGACCCGCAGACCTCGCTGCTTGAGGTGTATGCGGCGCAGTTTCATCATTACCGCGCGGCGTTCGAGATCGGGCGGGAGATGCGGCGGCGCGGGGCGAAGCCCGCGGGTATCGGCGCGATGTGGCGGGACTGGCGAAACCAGGGACGGCTGATGCGGTCCTACCCGCTGAACGATTGACGCGGCACGCAGGCGCTGGTGCTGCGGATATGCAACGATCTGCCGCGCTTGCAACCTGTGCGGGGAGTAAGAGCCGGTGGACAGGCTATTCGGCCGCTTGCGAGGGTGAACGCATCGTCTGACGATATTGCCTGCGGCTGCATATTTTCCATTATTGGCCTGTGCGTTACGGTTAAGGAACACTTGGGAGCGTCGCGATTGATGGTTGCCTGCGTAGGCCTGATACTCATTTGGCTGGCCGGCTACTTGGTGCACCGCGGTACACGATGCATGTGATGTGATCGCTTTCGGGCCGCGCGATGCCTACCTGCGGGGCTGTAAGCGTTTGACCGCCTGAGGAGCATACATGGATACGCATCATGCCGCCGACACCGCCGACCTGTTCGAGCCGGTGCGGATGGGACCCCTTACCCTTTCCAACCGCATCGTGATGGCGCCGCTGACGCGCAGCCGGGCCGGCGCGGGCGGCGTGCCGGATGCGATGAACGCGCGCTATTACGCGCAGCGGGCCAGCGCCGGGCTGATCGTGACGGAAGCCACCAATATCTCGCCGCAAGGACGCGGCTACGCATTTACCCCTGGCATTTTCACGGCAGCACAGGTGGCCGGGTGGCGCCTGGTGACAGACGCCGTGCACGCGGCGGGCGGGCATATCGTATGCCAGTTGTGGCATGTGGGCCGGATCAGCCATCCGGATCTGCAAGTGGATGGCGCGCTGCCGGTATCGGCCTCCGCGATCCAGCCGCAGGGCGTGAAGGCGTTCACCGAGAGCGGGCTGCAAACCATCCCCATCCCCCGCGCGCTGCGTACCGATGAAATCCCCGCTCTGGTGGCGAGCTATGCGCATGCCACGCGGTGCGCGCGCGATGCCGGATTCGACGGTGTGGAAATCCATGCCGCCAATGGCTACCTGATCGACCAGTTTCTGCGCACCAGCACCAACGCGAGGACGGACGCCTATGGCGGATCGCTGGAAAACCGCGCGCGGCTGCTGGTGGAGGTGGCCCAGGCGGTGACGGATGCGTGGAGCGCCGATCGCGTGGGCGTGCGCTTCGGGCCGACCAGTGCGGCGAACGATATATCCGATGCCGATCCGCAGGCGACGTTCGGCTACGCGATGACGCAGATGAGCCGGCTTGGCCTGGTGTATGCGCATGTGATCGAGGGGCAGACGCAGGGGCCGCGAGACTCGATCCCTGGCTTCGATTTTGCGGCGTTGAGGCGCGCATTCTCAGGGCTTTACATGGCGAATAATGGGCTGACGCTCGCGCTGGCCGCCAAGATGCGGCGCGAGAACCTGGCGGATCTGCTGTGTTTCGGCCGGCCGTTCATGGCCAATCCCGATCTGGTGGAGCGGCTGCGGACGGGGGCGCCCTTGGCACCGCTGGCAGCAAAGGAGCTGTGGTACGGCGGGCGGGCGCATGGGTATACGGACTTCCCCCGGCGCGACGGCTCGGTCTAGAAGCCGGCTTGCGGGGTGGGAAGCCCCTGCCCCACTGAGCGGATGTTCGCATGACGTATGTTCACGCCCTGTTGATTGCCATCCTGCAAGGCGCGACCGAGCTTTTTCCGGTGAGTTCTCTGGGGCACGCGGTGATTGTGCCCGCACTGCTGGGCTGGCATTGGGACGAGCATGCGCCGGTGTTTCTGCCGTTCCTGGTCATGCTGCATCTGGGCACGGCGGCAGCACTGCTGCTATACTTCTGGCAGGACTGGTGGGCGCTGGTGATCGGCGTGCTGGGGTTTTCCGAGGCACAACGCGTGCGGGAAAGCCGACATATATTTCTGCTGCTGGTCATCGCAACGATTCCCGCCGCCGTATTGGGCGGCGTGCTGGAGCATCAGATTCGCCGGCTGTTCGAGACCCCGGTGACAGTGAGCGTGTTTCTGTTTCTCAATGGGCTCCTGCTGATCGTGGGGGAGAGGCTGCGGCGGCGCGTGGCACCGGGGGGACCGACGCGGCCGCTCGCGACGCTGACCGTGGTGGATGCGATCGCGGTGGGGGCATGGCAGTGCCTGGCACTTCTGCCGGGATTGTCCCGCTCGGGTGCCACGATCACGGGTGGGTTGCTGCGCGGGATTGATCATGCCGCGTCCGCACATTTTTCGTTCCTCATTGCGACGCCGGTGATCTTGGGCGCGACCGCCTTGGAAGTGCCGAAACTGCTGCATGCAAGCGTGCCGCCGGGAACATTCCAGATGGCCGCTGTGGCGGCGGTTGTTGCGGGTGCGACCGCGCTGGCCAGCACGGCATTCCTGATGCGCTACTTTCGGGGCAACGACAATTGGGCTTTAGACCCTTTCGGCTACTACTGCCTGCTTGCCGGCGCCGGCAGCTTTGCGGCACTCGCCCTGGGATACGTGATCTAAATGGGTAAAAGTTCTTTGCTTCTTTCTTTCAAGAAAGAAGTCTTCTTTTTTGAAAAAAAGAAGCAAAAAACTTTTATCCTGTTCGCTGTGGCGGCGTGCGTGGCGGCTGGCATGCTGCCGCCGGCGGCGCGGCCGTATTCGCGGATGGATTTACCGTGGTGGCGGGCCAGGTTTGAAGCCAAGCAGGCGGAGTTACGGCGCGGGCCGGTGGATCTGGTGTGGCTGGGGGATAGCATCACGCAGGATTTCGAGCTTGCCGGCCCTGAGCCGTGGCGGGATTTCGCGCCGATCTGGCAGCGGTTTTATGCGCCTCTGCATGCGGTGAATCTCGGCTTCAAGGGCGATGCGACGGCGCATCTGCTGTGGCGAATTGAGCACGGCGAGACCGATGGTATTCATCCGAAACTGGCAATCATCCTGATCGGCGCGAATAATTTCGGGCATTTGCACTGGCCGGCGGCGCCGACGCTGACCGGGATCGAGACGGTGATCGACGCGTTGCGGCAACGGCTGCCCCAGACGAGGATTCTGTTGCTGGGCGTTTTGCCGAGTATTCGCAATGCTTGGGTTGATGCCAACACGGCTGAGTTGAACGCGGCGCTGAAGGCACGCTACGCGCGTGCGCCGGACGTGACATATGTGGATCTTGGCTATCTGTTCGAGAAGAACGGACACGTGGATCCCGGTGCGTTTCTTGATCCGCATTTGACGCCGCCCGATCCGCCGCTGCATCCGAGCGCGCAGACGCAGGAGCGGATGGCGGAGGCGTTGGCACCTGTGGTGAGCCGGTTGATGGGTGATGGCCGAGGAGCGGGGCCCTAGGCAAGCGAAGCGCAACGCGCCGCGTAGGGCCAGATGCCATAGGTAAAAGTTTTTTGCTTCTTTTTTTCAAGAAAGAAGAGTCTTCTTTTTCTGAAGAAAAAGAAGCAAAAAGACTTTTACCTATGGCGTACGTGGGCCTGGATCAGGCGGCTTTGGCGTGGTGGACGGGTGCTTCGGCGGCGACCTTGGTGAGCAGGGCGTCGGCACGCTTTTCTTCTTCCAGGGTCTCGCTCAGCAGCTTTTCAGCCTGGGGCAGGCCCAGCTTGCGTGCCCAGGTTCTCAGCAGGCCGTAGCGGGAGATCTCGTAATGCTCCATCGCCTGGGCGCAGCCGATCAACACGTCGTCAGCCACTTCGGTCTTGCCGAAATCCTCCAGATCCTCCTCCATCTCGGCCGTCAGCCCCTGCATCGCCTCGCAGGTTTTCGCACGCGCCGGCTTGCCGATGATCTCGAACACCTGCACCAGGCGCTCCACATGGCCGGCGCTCTCCTCGCCGTGCTGCTCCAGCGCCTCGCGCAGAGCCGGCGACTTTGCCGCCTTGGCGCCTTTCTTCAGCGCTTTCACGGATTGCTTCTCGGCGTAGTACACATCCTTCAGCGTTTCATGAAACGCATCGTGCAATGTCTTTTCCGCGGCCATCCTCATTCTCCTGTGTTGGCGTGGAGCCTGGCCAACGCGGAAAGCGCCCGTAAGGCGCGGCACACATTCGCATTCGTGATGTCAGATCGCGGCTAGCGCCGCCGGCAGCAACCGGCCAAGCCGCTCCGCCCAGGCCATCTGCCCGGCCAGGTCGGCGATCAGATCCTGCCTCACCTCCAGCTCCACATACGGCAGCAGGCGGGCTTCGGCATGCACCGGCACCGTGTAGTCGGACTCGTCGCTCAGCCGGTAGGGCTCGTTCTCGCCCACCTCGAACCCCTCCGCGCGCAGGGCGGCGGCCAGAGCGAGGGATAGCGCCGGCGAACGGTTGAACAACACGCCCGCTTCCCATGGCCGCGCCCGGCCACCGAACACCGGCGTGAAACTGTGCATGGCGATCACCACGGCGGGCAGGCCCATGTCTGCCCGCCGGTCCAGCTCGGCCGCGATCGCCGCGTGGTAAGGGGTGAAGATCTCCGCCACCCGCGCCGCACGGCCGGCCTCGCTGAGGCCCAGATTGCCCGCAACCGCGGTGCCGTCGCTTTCCGGCGTGATGGAGGTGGGATGGCCGGGGCGCCTGTTGCAGTCGATCACCAGGCGCGAATACGCCTGCGTGATGCATACGGCGTCCAGCAAGGGCCACAGGGCGGCGCATACGCCGGCGGCACCGATATCCCAGGCAATGTGGCGGTCCCACTCCGCGGGGCGTACGCCGAGATCGCCCAGGCGCCGGGGCACCGCGCGCCCGGCATGGTCGCACACTAGCAGAAACGCCGAGCTCCCTTGCGGATTGGCGATCGCAACCGGCGGCGGATCACCGGGTTGCAGTAGCGGATCATGACTCAAGCCCATCGATGCAGTTTCCTCCGCCCGCCCATCCGCGCCCGCCAGCCCATGCGTCATCGCGCGGTATCCGCGGCGGGCATGCCGTGTGCATACTCCCTGGCTGTGGCCGCATTGCGGCGCCCAGCGCATCCTCCCGCCTGCCCCCGGCCCCCAAGGACCAAGCGATGCCGCTGCTGACCGTGCGCCATGTCTCCACCTACCGTTACAAGCAGCCCGTCGGGTTCGGCGAGCACCGGGTGATGTTCCGCCCGCGCGACAGCTACGACCAGCGGCTGCTGCATGCCTCGCTGCATATTGACCCAGAACCCGCTTCGCTGCGCTGGATGCATGACGTGTTCGGCAATTGCGTCGCCTGCGCCACCTTCACCGGCCGAGCGACGATGCTGCGCTTCGAAAGCGTGATCCAGTTGGAACACGCGAGCCAGAACATGCTCGATTTCACCCTGGCCGCGCATGCCGAGCATTATCCCTTCACCTACGACCCGGAGGATATGCCGGATCTGCTGCGATCGATGGAGCGGCACACGCCCGATCCCAACCGGGTGCTGGCGGCGTGGGCCGGCGGGTTCGTGCAGGCGCATCCCAGCGGCGCGCGGCTGCGAACCGCCGATCTGCTGGCACGGATCACCCGCACCATCCATGCCGAGTTCACGTATGTGCGGCGGGAGGAGCGCGGCATCCAGGACCCGCTGCTGACGCTGAAACTACGCAGCGGCTCGTGCCGGGATTTCGCGCTGCTGATGATGGAGGCGGTGCGCGCTCTGGGCTTCGCCGCCCGGTTCGTCTCCGGCTATCTCTACTCGCCGGCGGAAGATACGCCGGGCGCGGGGGCCACGCGCACCGGCGGCGGATCAACCCATGCGTGGGTGCAGGTGTATCTGCCCGGGGCCGGCTGGATGGAATTTGATCCCACCAACGGCATCGTGGGTAACCATGATCTGATTCGCGTGGCGATCGCGCGCGATCCGGCCCAGGCGGTGCCGCTGTGGGGCAGTTGGATCGGTTTTCCCAGCGACAGCCTGGGCCTGACGGTGGAGGTGAGCGTTACCTCATCGGCCGATCCGCATCAGGCGCCGCATCCCAGCGTGATGGCCGCGGGCCCTCCGGCGCCGGCCCAACCCTCGCCGGCCGACCGCCGCCCCAAAGCCGCGCGCGTCATCCCTGACGCCGCCCCCATGTTTGCCACGAAAGGGTAATCCCCCATGCGGATCCGTGCCGGTTACGAAATCAGTTTCAACTGCCCGCAGACCACGCCCATGCTATTGGCGATCAGCGTTCACCCCAGCCGGGCAGGGGATCTGCTCACCCCTGGGGTCATCACCGCCAGCCCGGCGCTCAGCTTGAGCACCTATACGGACCGGTACGACAATCTCTGCACCCGCATCCTGGCACCGCCTGGCAGCACCACGATCACCACCAGCTTCGATATCGCCGATAGCGGTCTGCCGGACGAGGTGAATTGGGCCGCCATGCAGCATAATGTGGAGGATCTGCCGGACGATTTGCTGACATTCCTGCTCGGCAGCCGCTATTGCGAAACCGACCGGCTTTCCGATACCGCCTGGGCGCTGTTCGGCAACACAGCCCCCGGTTGGGGCCGCGTGGCCGCCATTTGCGACTTCGTGCACAAGCACATCAAGTTCAATTACCAGGATGCGCGGGCTACCCGCACCGCGTGGGAAGGCTACCAGGAGGGCCGCGGCGTGTGCCGCGACTATGCGCATCTGGCCGTGGCGTTCTGCCGCTGCATGAACATCCCGGCACGCTACTGCACCGGGTATCTGGGCGACATTGGCGTACCGCGCGTTGATGCGCCGGGCGATTTTTCGGCGTGGTTCGAGGCCTATCTCGGCGGGCGCTGGTACACTTTCGATGCCCGCCACAACCAGCCGCGGATCGGGCGCATTTTGATGGCGCGCGGTCGTGATGCGACGGATGTGGCGATTTCAACCGTGTTCGGGCCGAGCGTGCTGTCGGGCTTCACGGTGTGGACGGACGAGGTGATGTAGGAAGTATGTTCTTTTTTGAAAAAAAGAACCAAAAAACTTTTGTCCCTTTGCGCAGGCTGCCGGCGAGGCGCGCGCCAACAGTCAAAAGTCTTTTGCGTCTTTTCTTCAGAAAAGAAGACCTTACCTTGCGTGGTACACGCCTCAGAGAAACGATACCGGATCCACGTCCACATCCACTCGCACGCCACGCGCCGGCTGCACAGCAGCCAACCACGCGCGCAACAGCGGCTGCACCGCGATATCGCGGCGGGTTTTGAGCAGCAACCGGCGGCGGTGGCGGCCACGCAGGATGGCCAAAGGCGCGGGGGCGGGGCCGAGCACCAGAACGCCGTCGCCGCCCGGGGCGGCGCGGCCGAGGTCGCGGGCGTAAAGATCGGCGGCGTCGGCGGTGTCGGCGCTGACGATCAGGGCGGCCAGGCGGCCATAGGGTGGCCAGTTGCCGGGCCGGCGCGCCTCGGCTTCGCGGGCGAAGAATTGGGCGAGGTCGTTGGCGACGAGGGCCTGCATCACGGGGTGCTCGGGGGAGAAGGTTTGCAGCAGCACGCGGCCGGGGGCCTCCGCGCGGCCGGCGCGGCCGGCAACCTGGTGCAGCAGCTGCACGGTGCGCTCGGCAGCCCGCAAATCGCCGCCGGCAAGGCCGAGATCGGCATCCACAACGCCGACCAGCGTCAGATGCGGGAAATGCCAGCCCTTGGCGACGATCTGGGTGCCGATGATCAGATCCACCTCACGGGCTTCGATGGCGCGGGCGGCGTCCGCGGCGGAATGCGGGCCGGGCATGGTGTCGCTGGCCATCACCAGGCGGCGCGCCTCGGGGAACAGGCTGGCCACTTCCTCGGTGATGCGCTCTACGCCGGGGCCGATCGGGGCGAGCGTGCCTTCGGCCTTGCACATCGGGCAGGCTGGCGGGATCGGCTCGTGGTGGCCGCAATGGTGGCAGGCGAGCGCGTGGCGCGCGCGGTGTTCCACCAGCCAGGCGGTGCAGTTGGGGCATTGCAGGCGGTGGCCGCAGGCGCGGCAGAGTGTCAGCGGCGCATAGCCGCGACGGTTGAGGAAAAACATCGCCTGCTCACCGGCGGCCAGAGTTTCGCGCACGGCGGCGATCAGCGTGGGGGAGAGGAATTTGCCGCGATCGGGTGCGTGATCGCGCAAATCGATCGCGGCGACCTCGGGCAGGCGCGCGCCCCCGTGGCGGGCGGTGAGCTTGAGGTGCCGGTAGCGGCCGGCCTGCACATTGGCGAGCGTTTCCAGACTGGGCGTGGCGCTCACCAGGATCGCCGGTGCGGCGGAAAGGCGGGCGCGCACCACCGCCATGTCGCGCGCGTGGTAGACCACGCCATCCTCCTGCTTGAAGGCGGTCTCGTGCTCCTCGTCCACCACCACCAGGCCAAGCTCGCCGAAGGGCAGGAACAGGGCGGAGCGGGCGCCGACGACCACGCGGGCCGTGCCGTCGGCCACGGCGCGGTAGGTGATGCGGCGGGTGCGGGAGGACAGATCGGAATGCCACAAAGCGGGCGCCAGGCCGAAGCGGCGTTCGAAGCGCGCCAGAAACTGGGCGGAGAGCGCGATTTCGGGCAGCAGGATCAGCGACTGGCGGCCAGCCTCCAGGCAGGCGGCCACCGCCTCCAGATACACCTCGGTTTTGCCCGAGCCGGTGACGCCATCGAGCAGGGTGACCGAGAAGGCGTCCTGCGCCACGGCGGCGCGGAGGGCGGAGGCTATTTCCGCCTGCTCCGGCGAGAGTGAGGGGCGGATGAAGGATGGATCGGGGGGCAGGAAGGCGGGAGGTGCGGGCACCGGGGTTGGTTGCAACAGGCCGGCCTGCGCCATGGCACGGATCACCGCGGGGCTGGCGCCCGAAAGCCGCGCCAGATCAGGGGCGGTGCGGGCGATCCGGTCGGACAATGTGCGCAGCACGCGGCGGCGCGGCTCGGTGAGGTGTGCCTCGGGCATGGGATCGGCCGCGACAAACCCCTGGGCCGGCACCGGCGGCGCAAGCGCGTTCACCCGCAGCGCCATGGCGAGCACCTCGCCGGACGCGGCCAGCGTGTAGCCAGCCACCCAATCGATGAACCGGCGCAGCGGCGCGGGCAGCCCGGGCGTATCGAGTCGGGCGCTGACCGGCTTCAGCTTGGCGGCGGAGACCGGCGGGCCGGAGGGCGCATCCCACACCACGCCGGCCTCCTGCCGGCGATTGAGCGGCACCAGCACAATGTCGCCAGGGGCGAGGGCGGGGCCGGCTGGCGCGGCGTAATCGAAAGGCCCGGCAAAGGGATAGGGCAGCAGAACGGGCACGCGCCCAGGGATGGGCAGCGGCGGCGCAGATATCGGGGGATCGGGTTGCGTGGTGGCACCCTTGGTTGCAGACGGAGTTTCTTGCAGCACGCGACGCTGTGTAGCCTAATTGGTCTATGAACGCAGAGACCCTCGCCCCGCGATTGCTTGCGCCGCCCCCAGGTGACGGGGGACCGCACGCCCCGGCGCTGTCGGCCGAGGACGTGGCAGCCTATCTGCGCGCGCACCCAGGCTTTCTCGCCGAACGGCCGGAGCTGTTCGCCACGCTTGCGCCCCCCGTGCGGGTGCATGGCGCGGTGATGGCCGACCACATGACGGCCATGATCGGCGCGGCCCGGCGCCGCACCGCGGAGATGGAGGCGCATGCCGAGGCCGTGCTGGCCGCCAGCCGCGCCAGCGGCTTTATCGCCGAGCGCGTGCAGGCCGCGGTGCTGGCGCTGATGCGCGCCGCCGATCCGGTGGAATGCGTGGGCGAAACCTGGCCCGGGCTTCTGGGCGTGGACGCGGCCACTCTCGCTTGCGAGGAGATACGGCCCCGCTGGCAAACCCTGCCCCGGGGTGCGATCAAGACCCTGATCGGCAACCGCACTGTGGTGTTCCGCGACCATCCGGCCAACCCAGCGCAACTGCATGCGGAGGCCGCCCTGCTGGCCACGCGCGACGTGCTGGTGCCGGTTCCGGGCAGCTCCCCTGCCCTGCTGGCTCTGGTGAGCCGCGATCCGGCAGCTTTACCGGCCACCCAGGCGTGGGCCTTCCTGGGCCACGCGCTCGGCACCCGGCTTGGCGAGAGCTGAACCCGCCGGCGGGGCGCTGCCCGCCACCGCCCTGTGCGAAGCCTTCCTGGCCTGGCTCCATACCGAGCGCCGCGCCTCGCCCCTGACGGTTGCGGCCTATCGCCGCGATATCGGGTTTCTTCTCACCTTCCTGACCGTGCATCTGGGCCATGAACCGGCGCTGCCCGATCTGAACACGCTGCGGGAAGCCGATCTGCGCGCCTGGCTGGCCGCGGAGGCGCGGCAAGGGCGGGGCAACCGCACACGATCACGCCATCTCTCCGCGGTGCGCAGCTTTTACCGCTTCCTGGCCCGGCGGTATGGGGTAACCAACATGGCACCCAGGACATTGGGCTCGCCCAAAGTGGCGCCGCCGGTACCCCGCGCGCTGGCGCCCGCGCAGGCCAGGGCGGTGGCGCGCGATATCGGCGAGGCCAGCGACATCGCGCAAGTGCAGGCGCGCGATACGGCGCTGTTCACGCTGCTCTATGGCTGCGGCCTGCGAATCGCCGAAGCGCTGGCGCTGGATGTGCGGGATGCGCCGCGTGCCGGCCGGCCTTTGCGCGTGATGGGCAAGGGATCCAAGGAAAGGCTGGTGCCGGTGCTGCCGGCCGTCGCCGAGGCCATCGATGCCTGGCTCACGCTGCACCCGGGCGCCGGCGATCCTGGCGCGCCGCTGTTCGTGGGCGTACGCGGCGAACGGCTGAATCCGGGCGTTGCCCAGCGCACGCTGCGCACTTATCGCAGGCTGGCCGGCCTGCCGGAGCATGCGACACCGCATGCGCTGCGCCATTCCTTCGCCACGCACCTGCTATCGGGCGGCGCGGACCTTCGATCGATCCAGGATCTGCTGGGCCACGCCAGCCTCTCCACAACGCAGCGCTACACGAGCGTGGACCAGGCCCAGTTGCTGAATGTCTGGAAAAACACACACCCCCGCAGCCGGCCACGGATGCCATAGGTAAAAGTTCTTTGCTTCTTTCTTTCAAGAAAGAAGACTCTTTTTGTCTCCGCTCCGCGGGGGCTTCTTTCTTGAAAGAAAGAAGCAAAGAACTTTTACCTATTGGGTACGCCAAAAACGGGCATCGCGGGGCGCTTGGAGAGGGGGTAGGCGAGTTGGCCGGCGAGGTCGGGGGGGAGTTTGTCGGAGATGCCGTAGACCACGGGCAGGGTGGGGGGCAGGTAGTGGGTGCCGAACAGGCGATCCAGCCAGGGGAGCATGGAGGCGTAGTTTTTGTCGATCAGCGCGGGATCGTCGTTGGTATGGTGCCAGTGGTGGAACGCGGGGGTGGAGACCACCCATTCCAGCCAGCCGAAACGCCAGTTCAGGTTGGCATGCACAAAGAAGCCCCACAGGCTTCCGATGAGCGCGAACAGCAGCGGCACGATGTCCAGATGCCCGCCCATCGGCTGGGCCAGGCCCAGCACATACATGGGCGTGAGGCTACAGAGCCGGCCGAAGAAGATGTCCAGCGGGTGAGACCTGGTGTTTACCAGCCAATCCATGTGCTCCGCCTGGTGGTGGATCGCATGGAAACGCCACAGCACGGGCACCTGATGCATGGCGCGATGCGCCCAGTAATAGCCGAGTTCGCCCACCAGCAGCGCACCGGCCAGGCGCACGCCCACCGGCAGATGCCCCACGCGCGCGTAATAGCCACCCGGCACGGCATGATGGACCGACCAGGCGATCAGCGACAGCGGCAGCACCAGCAGCAGCTTCGGCAGCAGACCATCGATGAAATAATAGCCGATATCGGTCCAGAAAGCGGGCCGGACTATCTTCTGCCCGCGGGCGGCGCAGAGCCGCTCCAGCGGCACAAAAATCACCATCACCAGCGCGAGATCGGCGACCAGCCTGAGCACGTCCATGGTGATGTCCGACAGCTTCATGGCGAGATCAGGCCCCTTGTTCCCATCCCCCATTTAGGGACGGGCATGAAGGCTTCAACGCATTATTTACGCAAATCTCAAGACTAAAATTTGAGACGGACTCTCCTCCCCCTAAAGTCCGGCGCGGACGCGCTTCACGAGCGCGCTCAGCTTGTGCCGGCGCAGCTCGGACCGCGCCTTTGCGTCGTTTGTCATGTAGTTCAACTGCACGGCGTGGCGGGGGCCGACATAGGTGCGGTGGCCATGCCAGGTGGCTGGGCCATTGGGGAACACCAGCAGCGTGCCGTGTGTGGGCGGCACTTCCACCGCGTAATCGTCCAGATCCTGCGGGCCGCGGAGAAGCCGCAGGCAGCCCTCAGCCTCGGCGAAACGGGGGTTCGGCGGGTTAAGATACAGCAGCACGGTCACGCGCTTGGACGCGGAGTCGGTATGTATCTGGCCATCCTTCTGCCTTGTCGCGAGCCGCAGCGTGAGCATCGTCGGCGAATCGGCGAGGTCCAGGCCGAATTTGTCGGCGATCGCGTGTTTCAGTGCCGGGCCTTCCAGCTCCCGCATCGCCGCGCGGGCGACAGGCCCCAGCTTCAGGGCTTGAGGGGGGAAAGACCCGCCCCGCTCGGCTTTCGGCAGCTCGGCATAGACCTGGGCGAGCGCGGCCGGCGGCAGAAAGTCGCGAACGACAACATGGGGGAACGGATCACTGGCGACAGGCGTGCTTGCCAGCGCGCGATAGTCGAACAAGAGGGCCGCCCCGGCAGCCGGGATTTCGCGAACTTGCATATCCATGTCGGATCAGATGCAATGCCGCGACGCGCACGGCAAGCCTTTGCCCATCATGACTGCGATGTTGGCGTGGCGTGTACCTCAGGTGCGATCCCAGCGCCGGATCGTCATCATCGTGTCGGTGGGGAGAAACCGGCCGCATCGGACGGTGCCGCCGCCGGCGGCCGGGATGTAGGCGGCGTGGGACAGGAACCGCGACCCACCGGGACAAGACCAGGTGCCGGGCACTGGCGCATCCGAGGCGGCATGGGCGGGCGCCTTCAGTCCGGATGGGGCGGGGACCCCGGCCATAGAAGGCGGAGCGATCAGTGCGGTGGCGGCCAGCGCGAGGGTTACATCGAGAATGATTTTGCGCATATGTGCCCCCTGGGCTGCACTCAATAGATTTCCAACAGGGTAACGTGAGAAACCTGCGGTTGGATTAACCGATCGCAGCTGATTGATCCTGGTACTCGGCTTGTGCCGCGACGGTTGCCGCCCGATGCCCGCCGGTTTAATGCCGCGCTGCACCATGACAACGCACATGCCGCCCCGCGCGACCGACGGACTGGCCGGGCCTCTCGGGGCCTATCGCGCGCTGGTTGCCGAGGGTGGGCTGACCGCGGATGACGCGCAGCGCCTCGCGGCGGAGCGCCTGCAGGATCTGTGGGTGAAGCTGCGCGGCTACGATCCGCCGCCGCGGCCGGCGCATGGGCGCTTTTTCGGCCGCTTGCTGCGGCGGCGGCCGACGGAGGGTGCGCCGGAGGATCATCCGAACGGGCTATACCTGGTGGGCGAGGTAGGCCGCGGCAAATCCATGCTGATGGATTTGTTTTTCGACCATGCCGCGGTGCCCCGCAAGCGGCGCATCCATTTCCATCGCTTCATGCAGGAGGCGCATGCGCGCATCCATGGCTGGCAGCGGGAGCATCCGGAGGGCGATGACCCGATTGCGCCGCTGGCCGACCGGATCGCGGCGGAGGCGGCGTTGCTGTGTTTCGACGAGTTCCAGGTGAACGACATTGCGGATGCGATGATCCTGGGCCGTTTGTTTGGCGCGCTGTTCGAGCGTGGGGTTGTGGTGGTGGCGACATCGAACACCGCGCCTGATGATCTGTTCCGCGGCAAGCCGGGGCGGGATGCGTTTCTGCCGTTCATTGGATTGCTGAATCGCCATCTGGATGTGCTGGTGTTGCAGGGCGATCGGGATTTTCGCCGCGCGCGGCTGCGCGGGATGCCGACCTGGCACGTGCCGGCCGGCGCGCGGGCCGAGCGGGCATTGGACGAGGTCTTTCGCCAGTTGACCGGTGGCGTCCCCGCGGGGCCGGACCGGCTGATGGTGATGGGGCGGGTTTTGCTGGTGCCGCTGGCGGCTGCCGGGGTGGCGCGGTTCGATTTTGCGGCGTTGTGCGGCACGCCCCTGGGAGCAGGCGATTATCTGACGCTGGCGACGCATTTTCATGCGCTGGTTCTGGATGGGGTGCCGCGATTGTCACCGGATAATTTCGATGAGGCACGGCGGTTCATTGTGCTGGTGGATGCGTTGTATGATCACCGGGTGAAGCTGGTTGCTTCGGCCGATGCGATGCCGGATCAGTTATATCAGCGTGGCGAGGGTGCTCAGGCTTTCGAACGGACCGCCTCTCGCCTGGAGGAAATGCAGAGCCAGGATTACCTGGCGCTTGCCCATTTGACATAGGCACGGCCGCACCGGATACCCATATAGATGGGAGCACGTAGCCCGCATGGAGCGCAGCGAAATGCGGGAGGGTGCAGGCGACGCATACGACCATGTGGTTGGCGGCCGGTCCCGCATTGCGCTTCGCTCCATGCGGGCTACGCGTTTATGGCTCGCCATAATCGCTATGCTCTTGATCCGAAGGTAGCCCGCATGGAGCGTAGCGCAATGCGGGAGGGTGCAGGCGACGGATGTGAGCCGTGGGGTGGCCGCCCGGTCCCGCATTGCGCTTCGCTCCATGCGGGCTACGCGTTTATGGCTCGCCATAATCGCTAGGCTCTTGATCCGCATGTGGCCCGCATGGAGCGTAGCGCAATGCGGGGGGTGCCGGCGACGGATGCGAGCCTGGGGGTGGCCGCCCGGTCCCGCATTGCGCTTCGCTCCATGCGGGCTACGCGTTTATGGCTCGCCATAATCGCTAGGCTCTTGATCCGAAGGTAGCCCGCATGGAGCGCAGCGAAATGCGGGAGGGCGCCGGCGACGGATGCGAGCCGTGGGGTGGCCGCCCGGTCCCGCATTGCGCTTCGCTCCATGCGGGCTACGCGTTTATGGCTCGCCATAATCGCTATGCTGTTGATCCGCATGTAGCCCGCATGGAGCGTAGCGCAATGCGGGAGGGTGCCGGCGACGGATGTGAGCCGTGGGGTGGCCGCCCGGTCCCGCATTGCGCTTCGCTCCATGCGGGCTACGCGTTTATGGCTCGCCAAAATCGCTATGCTGTTGATCCGCATGTAGCCCGCATGGAGCGTAGCGAAATGCGGGAGGGTGCAGGCGACGCATACGACCATGTGGTTGGCGGCCGGCCCCGCATTGCGCTTCGCTCCATGCGGGCTACGCGTTTATGGCTCGCCATAATCGCCGTCTTCTTGATCGGGCGTAGCGCCCCAGTCGGCTGTTATCGTCCCGCGGCGGATAAACCGATGGATAGAGGAGTATGGCCACAGGGCGGGGATTTTCACGTAGCCATGGTGAACCGGATTGTAATGGACGTAATCGACATGCCTTGCATAATCGTGCAGGTCGCGGATCGTGTGTTCCAAGAAGCGGCGCTGCCAGAGGCGGAATCCCCGCCCGTCTCTGGGATCAAATGACTCGCCGGCGCGCCGCAAATGATGGGTGAACAGCGATTTCACGCGCCGCCACCGTCCCGAAAAATCGCTGTCTGAGGAAGGGAGGGTCCAGATCGCATGGAGGTGTTCGGGCAATACGACGATGGCATCGATCTGGAACGGGCGCTCGCTGCGCGTTGTTCGAAAAGCTTGTCGTAGGGCAGGAATATTTTTGGTCAGGGTGTCTCGTCTGCGATCCTCCAGCGCGACGGTAAAAAAATACGTGGCCCCGGGATGAAATTGCGGCGGTAGTTTACCATCGCGCAGAGGGCGGCGGGTGGCTTTTCAGGTGGGACAGATGCGTCGGCCGCGCCCGCATGACGCCTCGCTTCATGACGGGATACGGGTCATTGGGCGAGATCGTTCAGGCTGAGCATGGCCAGCAGCAGCGAACTCACGATGCCGGCGACGGCGGCGCCCATGGTCAGGATCAGTGCGGGCACAAGCAGGGCGGTGAGGCGTTCGATGCCGATGCGGCTGTGGTCCTCGTGGATGTCCGCGGCGCGCAGGGCCATGGCGCCGAGCTGGGCGGTTTCCTCGCCCAGGCGCAGAAGATACACCGTGCGCACCGGAAAGATGCCGGATTGCTGCAGCGGGCGGGAGAGGCCGGCGCCGCCTTTGGCACTTTCGGTGGCGCGGCGCACGGCGGCCTCGGCGGCGCTGTTGCCGATCACGTCGGCAACGATCACCAGTGCGGCGACGAGCGGCACGCCGTTTTGCAAAAGCGTGCCGAGCGTGCGGGCGAAGCGGGCGGCGAGCACTTCGCGCGCGAGCGGGCCAAACACCGGCAAGCGCAGGGTGAAGCGGTCCCACCACAGCCGGGGGCCAGGGCGGGCGAGGGCCTGCTGAGCGGCGATGACCAGCACCACCAGCAGCACGGCCACATAAAGCCCGTCATTGCTCACGATGTTGCCCAGTGCGATCACGATCTGGGTCGGGCGTGGCAGGGCGGCGCCGGCCTGTTCGAACATCGGCACGAATTGCGGCAGCACCTGGGTGAGCAGCAGGATGATCGATGCGATGCCGGCCACCAGCAGGATGGCCGGGTAGATCAGGGAGGAGACAACGCTGGCGCGCAGCGCGCGCTGCTTTTCCAGCAGGTCGGCCAGCCGCTCCAACGTGGGTGCCAGCATGCCGCCGGATTCGCCGGCGCGCACGAGGCCGATATAGAGGCGCGGAAAACTCGCCGGGTGCTGCTGCAGGGCGGCGGCGAGCGGGCTGCCATCGCGCACCGCATCGCGGATCTGGGTCAGGATAATGCGCACATGGGTTTTGCTGGCGGTATCCACCAGGAAGCGCAGCGCGCGATCCAGATCCTGGCCGGCGGACAGCATCACCGCGAGTTCGCGGGTGAATTCCGCCACATCGCCGCCGCTCAGGCGCCGGCGGCGGCCGAATTCCGCGCCGAGCAGCGCCTGAACGATATTTTGCGGCTTATCCGCCGGATCGGCGCTGAGCGGCTGGCTACCCTGCCGGCGCAGGATATCGATCACCGCGCGCTCGCTGGACGCCTCCATGATGCCCGAGACGGTCTCCCCCCCCGGCGCCACCGCCCTGTAGCGAAAGCTGGGCACTAGATGCACACCTTAAGTGTTAAAAGTTCTTTGCTTCTTTCTTTCAAGAAAGAAGGCCTTTCTTCCTTCACGCTTCCGCCCTGATGCTGCGCACCACCTCCTCGATCGTGGTTGTGCCGGCCAGGGCCGCATCTAGCCCAGCCTGGAACATGGTGATCATGCCAGCCGCCACCGCCGCGCGCTCGATCTCCGTCTGATCCGCCTTGGAGAAGATCAGGTGTTCGATCTCGGGCGTGGGTTGCAAAAACTCTGCGATAGCCAGCCGCCCCTTGTAGCCGGTGCTGCGGCACTGGGCGCAGCCCACGGGATGCCACAGGCTGATCGGGCCGCGGTGGCCGGCGCGGGCGGCGAGATCGAAGCGGGAAACCAGTTCGGCCGGCGCCTCCGCTTCCCGCTTGCAGCTTTCGCACAGCCGGCGCACCAGGCGCTGCGCGAGCACGCCGCGCAGCACGGCGGTGAGCAGGTAATCCTCCAGCCCCATATCGCGCAGCCGGGTGATGGTGGCGGCCGCGGAATTTGTATGCAGCGTGCTGAGCACCAGGTGGCCGGTGAGCGCGGCCTGCACGGCGATCTGCGCGGTTTCCAGATCGCGCACCTCGCCCACCATGATCACGTCCGGGTCCTGGCGCAGGATGGATCGCAGCAGCGCCGCGAAGGTGAGGCCGATCTGCGGCTTGATCTGAATTTGATTGATCCCGTTGAGCTGATACTCGATCGGATCTTCCACGGTGACAATGTTGCGGCTGACGGCGTTGATCGCGGTCAGGCCCGTGTACAGCGTGGTGGTCTTGCCCGAGCCGGTGGGTCCGGTGACGAGCAGGATGCCGTTGGGCAGCTCCAGCGCGCGGGTCCAGGCCGCGACCACGTGCGGCGGCAGGCCGAGCTTTGCGTAGTCGAACGTGACGCTGCTGCGGTCCAGCACGCGCAAAACCACTTTCTCGCCGTAGAGGGAGGGGATGGTGGAGACGCGGAAATCGATTTCCGTGCCGCGCACGGCGAGCTTGATGCGGCCATCCTGCGGCAGGCGGCGCTCGGCGATATCCAGCTTGGCCATGATCTTGATGCGGGAGATGATGGCCGGTGCCAGGCGGGCGGGCGGGCTATCGGCCTCGTGCAGCACGCCATCGTAACGGTAGCGCACGCGCAGACGGTCCTCGAAGGGCTCCACGTGAATGTCGCTGGCGTGGGTTTCCACGGCGCGGCCGATGATCTGGTTCACCAGCCGGATCACCGGCGCCTCGCTGGCGAGATCCTTCAGGCGTTCGGCATCCTCCTCCAGGCCAGCGCCGCCGCTATCGGCATCCATCGTGGTGTCGGCGGCATCGCCCTCCGGGTAGAGGCGGCTGAAGGCGGCTTCCAGCTCGATCGGCACGGCGATTTCCAGCCGCACCTTGTGGCCAGTGGCGGCGGCCACGGCCGTGGGGGTAAAATCATCCAGCGCATCGGCCACGCCCAGCACCAGAACGCCGTCCTCGATCGCCAGCGGGCAGGCGCGCGCGGTGCGCAGAAAGCGGGGGCTGAGGCGCTCGGGGAACAGCGGCGACTCCGGAAAGCGCGCGGGGCCGGCGAGCGGCACGCCAAGCAGCGTGGCATAGGCCTCCGCCAGGCCGCGTTCCGTGACCAGGCCAAGCTGGATCAGAACCAGATCCAGGCGCTGGCCGCTATCCGCGGCGACACGGCGGCCGCGCTCGATCGTCTGCGTATCGCACTGGCCCTGCCGCAGCAGGATGCCGGCCAGCATATCCACGCGGCGCTCCGCGGCGGTCGCGCTGGTCACCTGGGAAGGCGGAGCGGCGGAAATGCCGCCCGACAAAGTGGTTTGGCCTGGCGTGATACGTCCGCCGAATACCGTCATGGACTAGACCTCTCCCGTCTCCGCGCGGCAGCCGGGCGAGGTGCGCCCGGCTGTCGCCTCATCGCTGCCGACCGTCTATGGCACGGCCGGGGGGGCGGTGTGCAGGGCCAAGGTTGGGCATGTTCGGGTCAAGCAATGGGTAACCTTTTTGGGCTGGTGGCTGATGGCGGGTGGTGGCCGGTACTGGCGGCGCCGTTCATTGGCAGTTTTCTGGGTGTGCTGGTCCTGCGCCTGCCGGCCGGGCGCGGCGTGGTGGCTGGAAGATCGGCGTGCGATTCATGCGGCCATGGGCTGGGGGCGCAGGATCTGCTGCCGGTGGCGAGTTTTCTGGTGCTGCGGGGCAAATGCCGGTTTTGCGGCGCGCCAATTCCGCGCGTGCATCTGTGGGTGGAACTGGCGGCACTGGGCGTGGCGCTATGGGCCGCCGAAGCCGGCGACAGGGCCGCGCTGCTATGGGCCAGTTGCGCGCTGGGCTGGACGCTGCTGGCGCTGGGCTGGATCGACGCAGTGTGCCAGCGGCTGCCGGACGCGCTGACCCTGCCACTGATTCTGGGTGGCCTGGCCGAGGCGCTGTGGCTGGAGCCAGATACGCTGACCGACCGCGCGTTCGGCGCCGCCATCGGCTACACCGCATTGTGGGCGCTGGCCTTAGCCTACCGGCGCCTGCGCGGGCGTGAGGGATTGGGCTTGGGAGATGCCAAACTTCTGGCGGCAGGCGGTGCCTGGGTGGGGGTGGCGCTTCTGCCTCAGGTGCTGCTGGTGGGCGCTCTGGCGGGCCTGGGGTGGGCGCTGGGGCGCGGCCGCACCAGGATCGCGTTTGGGCCGTTCCTGGCGGGGGGAATTTGGGTGGTCTGGCTTTATCAAGGCAAGGAAGGCCTTCTTTTTTGAAAAAAAGAAGCAAAAAACTTTGACTCATGAGGTCCGGGCCCGCCGGCGCGGGGGGGGGTGGAACCAATTTTTACACCCTTTGGGTGCAGGCTTCTGCTAGACGCGGTGCAGCATCTTGTGTGGACGCAAAACTCGCCGTGACACGGATCGTCAGTTGGAATTTGTGGCGCCTCAAAGGGGCGAGCCTGAGCGACGTGGCACTGCTGGCGCGGCAGGAACGGCCGGATCTGCTGCTGATGCAGGAAGCAACCGCTGATATGGACGCGCTACCCCAGGAAATCGGCGGCTTTTATGCCCGCGTGCCTCTGCCCGGCCGCATCCATGGGCTGGCGATGTGGAGCCCGGTTGCCCGGCCCAGGCCGCGCGTGGTGCACCTTCCCGCCGGCGCGGTGGTGGACCGCGTGTGCCAGATCGTGGACCTGGGGGGGTTCTCCGTCGCCAATGTGCATCTATCCCACGGCCAGGTGCTGAACCGGCGCCAGTTGCGGCACATCGCGGCACACATGCCCTACCGCGCCGCCGTTTTGGGCGACTACAATCTGGTCGGCCCCGCCCTGCTGCCCGGCTTTCGCGACGTGGGGCCGCGAGAGCCCACGCATCTGTGTGCCGACATGGTGCCGCTACGGTTGGATCGTTGCTACGTGCGTGGCCTGGCCTGCGACACCTCTCGCGCGTTGGCCTGGTCGGCCTCCGACCACCGGCCGATCCTGGTGAGCCTGTCGGCGATGACCGCGGCGAAGAGGCTGGCGGCTTAAGGAAGAAAGTGTTCTTTTTTGAAAAAAAGAACCAAAAAACTTTTATCCCCTTGCATACGCTGCCGGCGAGGTGCGCACCAAAGAGACAAAAGTCTTTTGCTTCTTTTCTTCAGAAAAGAAGACCTGCCTTCCTAAAATGCCGCATCCTCCAGCGCCATCATCGAAGCCTTGCCAGCCTTGATGCTGGACCACAAAGCGGACGTCTGCGGCAACAGCCGATCCGCAAAGAACTGCGCGGTGGCAAGCTTGGCCTGGTAGAACCCGGCATCGCCGTTGGCAGCCGGAAGCTTCTCCTCGGCCACCTTGGCGGCACGCGCCCACATGTAACCCAGCGCCACCAAGCCAAACATCCGCAAGTAATCGGTGGCGGCCGCACCCGCTTCCTCCGGATCCTTCAGCGATACCGTGGCGATATGCGCGGTGGCCTGCTGCAAGGCGGCGAAGGATTTCGCCAGCGGCAACACCTTCGGATCGGCCGCGTTCTGCTCGATGAATGCCTGCACCGGATGGAAAAAGCCGCGCAGGAAGCGGCCCATATGCGCCGGCATCTTGCGGCCGACGAGATCCAGCGCCTGAATACCGTTGGCGCCCTCATAGATCATGCAAATGCGCGCATCGCGCACCAACTGCTCCATCCCATGATCGCGGATATAGCCGTGGCCGCCGTAAACCTGTAGCGCCATGCTGGAAAGCTCAAAGCCCAGATCGGTGAACAAGGCCTTCACCACCGGCGTCATGATGGCGACAAAATCCTCTGCCTCCTGGCGCCGCACCGGATCGGCGGCCTTCGTTTCCAGATCGAGCGCGGTGGCCACCCAGCCGGACAGCGCGCGGCATCCCTCCACATAGGCGCGGATCGTCATCAGCGAACGCCGCACATCCGGATGCACGATGATCGGATCGGCGGCACGGTCCGGATAGCGCGGGCCACTTAATGCGCGACCCTGGATGCGATCCTTCGCGTAGAAAGCGGCACTCTGATAAGCGGTTTCGGCAACACCCAGGCCCTGAATGCCTACCGAGAGCCGTTCGGCGTTCATCATGGTGAACATCGCGCGCATGCCCTTGTTGGGCTCGCCCACCAGCCACCCCACCGCCTCATCGAAATAAAGCTGCGTGGTGGCCGACGCCTTCAGGCCCATCTTGTGCTCGATGGCCGTGCACGTCACGCCATTGCGCGCGCCAGGGCGGCCATCTTCGGTGGGCAGGAATTTCGGCACCAGGAACATGCTGACACCTTTGATGCCACGGGGCGCATCCGGCAGACGCGCGAGCACGAGATGCACGATGTTCTCGGTCAGATCATGCTCGCCGGCGCTGATGAAAATCTTCGCACCACTGATCCGGTAGCTGCCATCCTGCTGCGGCACCGCCTTGGTGCGCATCAATCCGAGATCGGTGCCGCATTGCGGCTCCGTCAGGCACATGGTGCCAGACCAGGTGCCTTCGATCATCTTCGGCAGATACGCCTGCTTCAGCTCATCGCTGCCATGGCCCTGCAACGCCAATGCCGCGCCATGCGTCAGGCCCGGATAGAGACCGAAGGAGAGGTTCGCGGAACATTGCATCTCCTCCACCATTTTGCCCACGATTTCGGGAAGGCCCTGGCCGCCATAGGCGGGATCGGAGGCAAGCGCGCCCCAGCCGCCCTCGCAGAATTTCTTGTAGGCTTCAACAAAACCCCTCGGCGTGCGCACCACGCCGTTTTCATAGCGGCAGCCTTCCTCGTCGCCGCTGGCGTTCAACGGCAGCAGAATGTCCGTGGCGAACTTGCCGGCTTCCTCGAGGATGCTGTCGATCAGCTCCTCGGCCACATCGGGCTGGCCGATTTCCGCCACGTGGGCGGCGGAATTGTGCAGCTCATGCAGCACGAAACGCATGTCACGCAGGGGGGCCTTGTAGACTTGCATGGACTCGTCTCCTCTATTCTTCACAAAGAAAGAAAGAATGTTCTTTTTTGAAAAAAGAACCAAAAAACTTTTATTCATTGGCGGACGCTGCCGGTGAGGCGCGCACCAACGGGCAAAAGTTTTTTGCTTCTTTTTTTCAAAAAAGAAGTGCTTCCTTCAATTCCGCAACGGCTTGCCCGTCTCCAGCATATGCTCGATCCGCGCGAGCGTCCCCGGCGTCCGCAACAGCCGCATGAAGGACTCCCTCTCCAGATCAAGGATCTTGCCTTCCTTCACCGTGTCGATGATGTCGGTATCGCCACCTGTCAGAACGGTCGCGAGTTCGCCGGAAACCACCACATCGTGCGTCGTCGCCATGCCCAGTTTGGCGAAACCCGACACTGCCTGGTTCAGCGCCACACGGCCGGATGGGCCGGGCAGCACGATCTCGCGCGGCTCCGGCGCCTTGTAATCGACGGCCAATTCCAGCGCCCGCTGCTTTGCATCGGCCAGCAATCTGTATCGGTTCATCGTGACGCGGTCGCTGGGCCGCAGCACCAGCATCTCCCGGGCTTCCGCAGCCGACTTGGCGACCTTGGCGGTGCTGACCATCTCGAAAACCTTCGCCGGCGCCGGCATCGGGCCTTTGGGCATTTGGGGGTCGGTCGCCCAGCGGCCCAGCATCTCCTTGCAGCCGCCCCAACCGGGCAGAAGGCCCACGCCGCATTCCACCAGGCCGGCATAGGTTTCGGCATGGGCCTGCACCGCATCGCTATGCAGCAGAAACTCGCAGCCGCCGCCAAGCGCCATGCCGGACGGCGCGCTCACCACCGGGAAGGGCGCGTATTTCAGCTTCTGCATCATCTCCTGGCCGGTGGCGATCAGGCTCTCCACCTGCATCCAGGCGGCGATGTTGGCGGCGAACAAGGCCAGGCCGAGATTTGCACCCACGGAGAAATTGCTGCCCTCGTTGTAGATCACGAGCGCCTTGTACTCTTTCTTCACCAGCGCGATCGTCTTGCCCAGCAGCGCCATGATCTGCTCATCAAGCGAATTGCTTTTCGAGGTGAACTCGAAGCAGAGCACGCCGTCGCCGATATCCCACACGCTGGCGGAGCCGTTCTTCAGCACCGGCTTGGCGGCACGCTTGATATCCTCCAGCATCAGCACGCCGTGCGGACGCACGATGTCGCTATATTCGCCATCCTGGCCAAGCTGCTGCCGGATGCCGTTCTGCACGCGGTAAAAACTGCGGCCGGCGGCGCGTTGCAGCATCGGCGGCACGGCAAAACCCTCGGCGTGCAGACGCCCGATCAGCCAATCCGCGCCCACCATGTCGATCAGTTCGAACGGCCCGTGCTTCCAGTTGTAGCCCAGGCGCATCGCCTCATCGATGGCCACGATCTCGTCGGTGGCTTCGGGCACCAGTTTCGCCGCGTAGGCGAGCGTGTGGCCCATCACCGCCCAGGCGTAATTGCCCACGCGGCCTGGCGCGCTCATCAGCGCGCGCAAATCCCGCCCGGCGGCGGCCAGTTCCGGCAGATCCGCGCGGCGTTCGGGCCGGTACTCGCCGGTGGCGAAATCCAGCGTTTCCTTGATCCGCTTGCCGCCGGATTTGTTCAGGCGGTAGAAGCCGCCTTTCCCCTTGCGGCCGGTATAGCCGGTCTCGATCAGTCTGCCGATGATCGGGATGTCGCGGTTGATGGCGTGGAATTCGTCGTTTTCCGGCAGCGCGCCGGCCATGCTGGCGTTCACGTGCGGCATCAGATCCAGGCCCACCAGATCCATCAGGCCGAACACGCCGGTTTTCGGCACGCCGAACGGGCGGCCCATGATGGCGTCGGCTTCCTCGATGGTCAGGCCGTGCTCGATCGTCTGGGTCACCGCGCCCGTCATCCAGAACACGCCAAGCCGGTTCGCGATGAAGCCCGGACTGTCCTTGCAGGCAACAACGCTTTTGCCGAGCGCGACATCGCAGAAGCGCGCGACTTTTTCGGCCAGCGCCGGGTCGGTCTGAGGCCCCGTCACGAGTTCCATCAGCCGCATGTAGCGCGGCGGATTGAAGAAATGCGTGATCATGAAGTCGCGCGTAAAACGCTCCGGCAACCCCTCGGTCAGCCGCGCGAGCGGAATGGTCGATGTGTTGGAAGAAATCGCGGTGCCGGGCCGGCGCACCGCCTCCAGCTTGCGGTACAGCGCCTGCTTGATGTCCAGCCGCTCGACCACCACTTCGACGATCCAATCGCATTCGGCCACGCGCGCCAGATCGTCCTCGATATTGCCGGCCTCGATCAGGCGGGCCGCCTCGGCCGACATGAACGGCGCGGGATCGGTTTTCAACGCTTTCGCGATGGCACCCTCGGCCACCGCGCGGCGGTTGTTCCCCTCGCGCGGCAGGATGTCCAGCAGCAGAACGCGCACCCCCGCATTGGCGATCTGTGCGGCGATGCCGCAGCCCATCACGCCGGAGCCGATAACGGCAACCTTGCTGAATAGGTCAGCCATGGCTCATACCGCCTCCAGCACCGTGGCGATGCCCTGGCCGCCGCCGATGCATTGCGTGGCGATGGCATATTTGCCGCCTTCCCGCTTCAGCAGGGATGCCGCCTTGCCCACGATCCGCGCGCCGGTGGCGCCCAGCGGATGGCCCAGCGCGATCGCGCCGCCATCGATATTCACCGCCTCCGGCCGGAAGCCGATCTCCCGCATGCTGGCGATCGCCTGGCTGGAAAACGCCTCGTTCAGCTCGACCACATCCACGTCGGTCGCCGAAATGCCGGCCCGCTCCAGCGCCTTGCGTGAGGCGCGCACCGGGCCGATGCCCATGATATCCGGCTCGCAGCCGGTGACCGCGATGCTGCGGATTCGCGCCAGGATCGGCAGGCCGTGGGATTCGGCATAGGTTTGCGAACATACCAGCACGGCACTCGCGCCATCCGTGAGCGGCGACGATGTGCCGGCGGTAACGGTGCCGTCCTGATCGAACGCCAGTTTCAGGCCGGCGAGCGCCTCCTTGGTGGTTCCCGCACGGATGCAGCCGTCCTGGTCCACCACGCCGGCCTTGGTGGTGATCGCCACGATTTCATCGGCGAACTTGCCCGCTGCCTGCGCCTCGGCGGCCTTGCGGTGGCTGGCGACGGCGAAATCCTCCTGCTGATCGCGGGTGATCTGCCATTTGCGCGCCACGTTCTCGGCGGTTTCGCCCATGCCCATTAAGGCACCCGGGTTTTTCGCGGCGAGTGCGGGATTGAACAGCGGATTATAACCGCCCATGGGAATGCGGCTCATGCTTTCGATCCCCGCGGCGATGAACACCTCGCCCGCGCCCATCTGGATCTGGCCGGCGGCGATATGCACGCTGCTCATGGAACTGCCGCAAAAACGGTTCACCGTCATGCCGCCGACCGAAATCGGCAAATCGGCCAGCAGCGCCACCAGCCGGGCCACATTCATGCCCTGTTCGCCTTCAGGAAACGACGTTCCCACCACGATATCTTCGATATCCTCAGGGTTGACGCCGGTGGAGTCGATCAACCCCCGGATCACCACCGCCGCCAGATCATCAGGCCGCGTACGCGCCAGCGCGCCTTTCTTCGCCAGCGTAAACGGCGACCGCTTGTACCCCGCAATAACCACATCAACCATCGATCCAACTCCCAAAAGTTTCTTGCGTCTTTTCTGAAAAAAGAGGCGCTTTCTTACGCTCTCTTCTTCCCTGGCTGCGCATGAGCCGTTTCCGCCTGCTGCTGCACATCCTCAAGCTCGGCGATGGTCTGCTGAAGCGCCGTCAATTGTTCCCGCAGCGAGGCCAGGCGCTTGGCGACGGCGCGGCGCAGCAGGCGAAGTTGTTCCGCCTGCGTATGATCTACATCATACAGATCGAGATAGTCCTTGATTTCCCGCAAGCTGAACCCGAGGCGTTTTCCGCGCAGGATCAGGATCATGCGGGCCCGGTCGCGGGCCGTGTACACGCGCGTGCTGCCCGCCCGTTGGGGTGCGATCAGGCCTTTGTCCTCATAGAACCGGATCGTCCGCGCCGTCACGCCGAGGTCACGCGCGAGCTGCGTCACGGTATGGAAGGCGTCGGCCACTGGGGTCTGGCTCGGCAAGGGTTAACCTATACGTCAAGTATATGACGTAAATAGAGCAGGGCGCGCCAGGTTGCAAGCCAGCAAGGAAGGCCGTCCCGACAGAAAAAGGTCAGGTTGCCCTGCTGAAGGGAGGCCCATCATAGAGGTCGGATCGCTCACGGCCGGTTGCGGGACCACGCCTGGCCACGAGGCATCCGATGCGGCGCCAAGGATGAAGACTTACTCACGACGGCACCAAGACCCGAAGAACCCACGACGAAAAACCATGGGGGTTTTTAGTCGTGCCTTCCACCGTGTCTTGCTGCCTTCGTCGTTGCCTGTCCTTCATTTGGCCGTGCCGCCGGCGTGATGCAGCGCTAAGCGGCCGCCGCGCTGGCGCTGGCGCTCACGATTTCAATTGCCCGGTCGATGCGGTCCAGCGTGGAGCCATCGAGCCGGAAGGCCACCCCGAGCGACCGGCCTGTGGCGCGGCTGGCCCGGGCCATAACCTCGCCACCGCCCGGCAAGGTGAGTTCGATTTCGGTTCCAGGGCCGCAGTCGACCGCGCAAGCAATCCGGGCGCCGCCGCGCGATATATCCAGCAGTTCCGCATCCATCGGCGGCCCACCCTCCAGCCGCATCTTAACCGGCAGCCGGCCGGCCGGGATACGCTCCCACCCCCGCTGATCGCCGGTTTCCGACAGCATCGAGGTCAGGAAGCTCTCCATTTCCTGCTGCAAATTCGCCGAAACCTGAGCCACATGCTCGATCGACTGCAGCACGTTGCGGCTGGTTGTGCCTGCCTGCTCGGCGAGCGAGGAGACATCGCGCATCGCGCATGTCGTCTGCTCGTTATGCGCGTTGACCACCGCGATGGTGTCGGCGATCTGGCGTGTCGCCGCCCCCTGCATCTGCATGGCCGCCGCGATGCTGGCGGCAATCTCATCGATGCGGCCGATAGCGGCGCCCACGGCCTGCACCGCCGTCACCGCCTCCTGCGTCGCCACCTGAACCGTCCGGATCTGGGTGCCGATCCGGCTGGTGGCCTGCGCCGTCTGGGTGGCCAGTTGCTTCACCTCGGAGGCCACCACGGCAAAGCCGCGCCCTGCCTCGCCGGCACGCGCCGCCTCTATGGTCGCGTTCAGAGCCAGCAGATTCGTCTGCCCGGCGATGCCGGTGATCATCTCCACCACGTCGCCGATCTGGGCCACGGCCTTGCTCAGCCCCTCCACCGTCGCGCCCGTACGGCCGGCGCTGGCCACAGCATCCCGTGCGGCGGCGGCGGCCACGCCCACCTGATCGACAATCCCGCTCGCACTCTCGGTCATGTCCCGGGTGGCCGCGGCCGCCGCCGACAGCAGCGTGGCATTCTGCTCGGCCCCCTCAACAGTGGAGGCGGTTCCCGCGCGTGTCTGCTCCGCCGCACCCGACATGCCTGCCGCATCATCCCGCATCTGAACCGCGGCGGCCCCAAGCGTGGCCATGACGCCAATCACCGATTCGGCGAAGTTTTGCGTATGCTGCTCCATCGCCGCCTGGTAGCGCCCCAGCCGCGTCGACTCGCCGCTCGAGACCACGCAGGCGGCCTGGGCAGTCTTCAGCTCCGCGCGAAGGTCACACAGGCAGCGCTCGATCTGCGCGCAGTGCGCGGAAAGCCCGGCAGGCGGCAGGCCAGCCGCCCGCGCCAGCGCGGCCATCGGCCGGGCGAGCCGCATTGCCGATAAAACCCCCAGCAGCACCGCCGCCCCCCTTGCCACGAGAGACGGCACACCAAAAGCCCAGAGCACGGCAAGGCAGCTGACCGGCCCCAACGATGCGGCCAGACAAAAACTGTAGCGACGCAGCGACCAGATATCGCCCACAAGCCTTGGAAACATGCGACAGCCTTCAGGTTGTAACGGCCGCTGTAGCCCAAAGGCCTAAAAACTCTGCAAATGCGCACGCGCCGGGGCCGCGCGCGCATGGGCCTTCGGCGCGCGCGCATGGGCCCTGCCTGTCACGATACGGGTTCGGCCTTGCCCGCCTCTTCGGCGACCAACTCCTTCTTGGAGAGCTTGCCGATCAACGTTTTCGGCAGCTCGGCGCGGATTTCCACCTCCCGCGGCATTTCGATCTTGCTCACGTAACCCATCAGGAATTCGCGCAGATCCTGGGGCGTCGCCGTCGCATTGTCCTTGAGCACCACAAAGGCCTTGGGCGCCTGGCCGCGATACTTGTCCGGCACGCCAATGACCACGGCGTCGCGCACATCCGGGTGCTGATACAGCGCCTCTTCCAGCACGCGGGGATAGATGTTGTAGCCGCCGGCGATGATAACATCCTTGATGCGATCAACAAGGAACAGATAGCCCTCGGCGTCCAGGTAGCCCACATCGCCGGTGCGCAAAGCGCCATCCACCATCACCTGCGCGGTCTCCTCCGGCCGGTTCCAGTAGCCCTGCATCACCTGCGGGCCGCGGATGCACACCTCACCCCGCTCGCCCTGCTTCAGTATCCGGGTGGGATCGGCAACATCGCGGATCTCGATCGTCGTACCATCCAGGGGAATGCCGACGGAGCCGTCCTTGTAGATGCGCCCCGGCGGGGTCATGGAAACGCACGGCGAGGTTTCCGAAAGGCCGTAGCCCTCCATCAGCCAGCAGCCTGTCAGCGCCATGAAGCGCGTGCGCACCTCCGTGGGCAGGGGGGCGCCACCCGAGACGCACACCTTGATTGAGCCGAGCGACACCGCGCGCTTGCCGGCCGTATCCACCAGCACCGAATAGATGGTGGGCACCGCAGGGAAAACCGTGGGCCTGGCGCGGGCGATCACATCCAGCATCTGATCCAGGTCATAGCGCGGCAGCAGGATCAGTTCGGCCGCCGACTGCACCCCCACCACCATCACCGACATCATGGCGAACACGTGAAACAGCGGCAGCACGCCCAGGATTCGGTCCGTGGCGTACGGGCGCGATCCCAGGCCACGGATGGTCTGCACGGCGTTGCTGGTGATGTTGGCATGGGAGAGCATGGCGGCCTTCGGTATGCCGGTGGTGCCGCCGGTATATTGCAGCACGGCCACATCGCCGGGCGACACCTCCACGGGCAGCGGATCGCCGGCGTTGCGCATCAGGCGGGCGGCCGCCAGGGAACGGCCATCCTTGGCAAGCGGCGCCAGGTCCGCGCGCTTGGCCAGGCGGTAAAACACGCCCTTGCCCGCCGGCAGGCAAGCCGCCATGGAACACACCACCACATGGCGCACACCGCTGCGCGCCGCCACGGCGGCGACCTTCGGATAGATCAGCCGCACATCCACCGTGATCATGATCTCGGCCCCGCAATCCGCGATCAGAGACGCGAGCTCCCGCTCCACATACAGCGGGTTCACGTTCACCACGATGCCGCCGGCGCGCAGCACGGCAAAGAAGAAAATCACCGAGTAGGGCGTGTTCGGCAGGCAAATCCCCACACGCGTGCCGGGCTTCACGCCAATCTCCTGCAATCCCCGCGCGGCGCGGGCCACATCGCGGTCCAGCTCGGCATAGGTCCAGATGCGGCCCAGGAAATTGATCGCGCGGCGGTGCGGGTAGTCACGAACCGTGGCGGTGAGAAGGTCTTGGACTGTCATCCTGGAGTTCCCTTGGGGGAATGCGTTAGTTGGATGACGTATAGGGTGGGCACCCTAAGCGAAGAAAGATGTTCTTTTTTGAAAAAAAGAACCAAAAAACTTTTGCCTCTTCAGGCGCGCGGGTTGCCAGCGTGCCGGATCGCAGGTGAAGGCGCAGGCGTAGACGTTTTTTGGTTCTTTTTTTCAAAAAAGAACATCTTTCTTACGTCTGCACATTCCGAGTACCGGCCGGCAGCCGCACCACCAGCCCGTCCAGCGCCGGGGTCATCACGATCTGGCACCCCAGCCGGCTCGTCGCCGCCAGTCCGAAGGCGAGATCGAGCATATCCTCCTCGTCCTCCGTCGCCTTCGCCAGCTTGCCATACCAGGCCGGATCAACGATCACGTGGCAGGTGGAACAGGCCAGCGAGCCCTCGCACGCCCCCTCGATATCCACGCCATGCTTGTGCGCCACTTCCAGCACGGAAAGGCCAAGCGGCGCTTCCACCTCCTTGGCACTTCCGTTGCGTTCGATGAAAGTCATTCTGGGCATCGCGCTTAAACCTCGGCAACAACGGGATCATAGGCCGGCGCGGCGGATGCCAGGCGCAGGAAGGCACCGGCCAGCATATCCGCGGCGGTCTCGATCTCGGCGGCGGAGGTAAAGCGTCCTACCCCCAGGCGCAAGCTGCACGCGGCCTCGGCCCGCGTCAGCCCCATGGCGGACAGCACATGGCTTGGCGACAGTTCCGCCGAGGTGCAGGCCGATCCCGTGGAAACACATAAAGCCGGCGCCGCCGCCATCAGATCCAGAGCCCGCAATCCGGGCAGGCGCAGGCTGAGATTGCCGGCAATCCGCGGCGCGCCGCCGCCATTCCACCCCAGCCCTGGTATACGCGCGGAGAGAAGCGCGAACAGCCGGTCACGCCTGGCGGCGATCATCTCCGCCTCGCCGTCCATCTCCTGCGCGGCAATCCGGCAGGCGACGCCAAACCCCACCACCAGCGGCGCCGGCAGCGTGCCGGAGCGCAACCCCCTCTCCTGCCCACCGCCGGAAAACAGCGGCGCCAGCCGCATACGGGGGCGCCGCCGCACATACAGCGCACCCACACCCTTAGGCCCATACATCTTGTGGGCGCTGATCGAGGCCATGTGCAGGCCGAGCGCCTCCACATCCAGCCGGATCTTGCCCACCGCCTGCGCCACATCACTATGGAACACTGCGCCGGCCGCCCGCGCTATCGCGGCCAGCGCGCCGATATCCTGGATGATGCCGGTCTCATTGTTCACGGCCATCACGCTCACCAGCAGCGTGGGCACAAGCAGCGCATCGCGTAGCTGATCCGGATCCACCAGGCCGCGCCCATCCACCGGCAGGATCACCGGCTCGAAGCCTTCGGCCGCCAGATCACGCACGCTCTCCAGCACGCATTTATGCTCGGTCGCCACCGTAATGATCCGGCGCCTTGGCTGTGCCGCACCGGCGAAGCGCGCGGCACCCTTGATGGCTAGGTTGTTTGCCTCGGTGGCGCCACTCGTCAGGATGATCTCGCGCGCCTCGGCGCCGATCAGCGCCGCAATCTCTGCACGCGCCGCCTCCACTTCCGCCGCGGCGCGGCGGCCGAGTTCATGCTCGGCGCTGTGCGGATTGCCGAATTCGGCCGCAAACAGCGGCAGCATGGCGGCCACCACCCGCGGATCGCAGGGTGTGGTCGCCTGATTATCCAGATAGATGCTCATGCCTGCACCATGGCAGCCGCGCCCGCCGGCAGCACGCGGCGGTAGGCGGCGCCGAACGCCAGGATGTCAGCCTCCGTGGTATTCCATGGCAGCGACACGCGGATGGCACAGCCGGCCAGATCGTGCAGGCCCATCGCCTCCAGCACATGGCTGCGGCCCACCTTGCCGGAGCTGCACGCGGCCCCGGCCGAGACGGCGATCCCGGCCAGATCAAGCGCGATCACCTGGGTATCGGCCCTCACACCCGGAAGTGCCACGCAGGTGGTGTTCGGCAAGCGCGCGCCGCCACCGCACACGACGGCGCCGGCTGCCACGCAAGCTGCCTCCGCGCGGTCGCGCAGCGCAGCGGTGCCGCCCGGGCCGGACGCGGCCTGCAAGGCGGCGGCGAAGCCGGCGATGGCAGGCAGGGCCGGCGTGCCGCCGCGGCGCCCACGCTCCTGCCCGCCGCCGGCGATCTGCGCGGCAAGCTCCAGCCCCGGCGCCAGAACCAGGGCACCCGCCCCCTTCGGTCCGCCGAGCTTGTGGGCGGAGAGCGCCAGGCTGTGCGCGCCCAGCGACGCGCAGGTAAACGCCACCCGGCCGGCGGCCTGCACCGCATCCACATGCAGCAGCGCGCCATGCGCGCGGCACAGCCTGGCTGCCTCCGCCACCGGATGGAGCACACCGGTTTCGTTGTTGGCGAGCATCAGGCACAGCAACGCCGGGCCCTGGCGGAGCAACTCATCCAGGGCAGCCGGATCTGCCTGCCCTGATGGCAGCACAGGCAAGATGCTGGCGCCCGGCGCCGCGGCGCGCACCGCATCGTGTTCGGTAGCGCCGATGATGATGCGGCGCCCGGCGGCAAGCCCCCGGATGGCGAGCGCATTGGCTTCGGTGCCGCCGGAGGTGAACACCACGTCAGCCGGCTTGGCCTCCACGCGGTCTGCGATCGTCGCCCGGGCCGCTTCCAGCAACCGGCGGGCGGCGCGGCCGGCCGCATGGACGGAACTGGGATTGCCTGTCAGATCAAGCGCCTGAAGCATCGCGGCGCGCGCCTGCGGGCGAAGGGGTTCGCTGGCATTGGCATCCAGGTAAATGATCGGGGAAGCGGACAGATCGGGGCTCCATATCAGGCCGCAGGCGGGCGGGTTTCACCGGATCGGACACCTCATGTGGCCATCTACGCTAGAAACATGAAGGCCATGCGTCGATTTCAGTGTTAACTTGGGCGCTCGTCTGCCTATATTTGGGGCTGGCACAACATGGCCCGGTGGGGCGCCCGGCGACGTCTGCCCGGCAACCTGCCTCTATCTTATCTGTGTCCGAGCGGGCGAGGCAGTGCACGCACGGATAACTTGGCTTGAATTTTGCGCGCGCCACGCCTCGGTGCGCCTCTGGAAGAACGAAGAAAATCAATGCCTGAGGTGATGTTCGCCGGCCCGGACGGGCGCCTGGAAGGTCGTTACCACCATAGCAAGGAAACGGGTGCGCCGTTGGCGCTGATCATGCACCCGCATCCGCTGCATGGCGGCACCATGAACAACCGCATTACTTACACGATGTATCAGAGCTTCCAAAAGCTCGGCTTTTCGGTGATGCGCTTCAACTTCCGTGGCGTCGGCCGCAGCCAGGGCCGCTACGACGGCGGCATTGGCGAGATCGGCGATGCGGCGGCGGCGCTGGACTGGATGCAGATGGTGAACCCGAGCCATGGCGGCCTGTGGATTGCCGGCTACTCGTTCGGCGCGTTCGTGGGCATGCAGCTGCTGATGCGCCGCCCGGAAGTCTCCGGCTGGATTTCGGTGGCCCCGCCGGCCAGCCATTACGATTTCGGCTTTCTGGCCCCCTGCCCTTGCGGCGGGTTGCTGATCCATGGTGACGCCGACGAGCTGGTGCCCGAGCCCTCCGTGCGCAAGCTGGTGGACAAGTTGAACACCCAGAAGAACGTGACCGTGGACTACCGCATCTTCGCCGGCGCCGACCACGTCTTCGCTCACCACGCCGAGCAAGTGGGCGAAGCGACTGAAGATTACGTGAAGAAAGTGCAAGCCCGCAAAACCATGGCCCTCGCCGCCGACTAGTCGGGTGCCATAGGTAAAAGTTCTTTGCTTCTTTCTTTCAAGAAAGAAGACTCGTTTTCTTCTCCGCTCCACGGCGGGTCTTTTTTGAAAAAAAGAAGCAAAAAACTTTTACCTGTTGGCGCGCGTGCCTCCCGGTTGACACGCGTGGTGGGGCCGCCGCCAATGGGGTAACCATTGAGAGGATGCGCGGTATGAAAAAGGCGTGGCTGATCGCAGGGGTGGCCTTCAGCGTAGCCGCCAACGCGGCCGAGAAGACGGCGCCCGCGCCCTCTTCACCGTTCGGGCCATGGGGCTTCAACATCAGCGGCGAAGATACCGCGGTGGTGCCCGGCAACAATTTCTTCGAGTTCGCCGACGGCACCTACGTGAAGAACCTGGTGATCCCGCCGGACAAGAGCCGGTTCGGCGCCTTCAACATCCTCACCGACCTCTCCGAAACCCGCGTCCACGGCATTCTGGAGGCCGCCGCCGCCAAGACGACGCTGGTGCCCACCAGCCCGGTGGAGAAGGCCGGTGCGGTCTACAAGGCGTTCATGGATGAGGCGGCCGTGGAAAAGCTGGGCACCACCCCCCTGGCCGCGGACATGGCCCTGATCAAGGGCGTGAAGACGCAGGCCGATTTCGCGCGCCTGCTCGGCCGTGCCTCGAAAACCTTCCTCGGCTCACTCTTCGGCCTGGCGATCGAGCCGGACGAGAAGGATCCGAACGTCTACGCCATCACCCTAGGTCAGGACGGCCTGGCCCTGCCCGACCGCGATTATTACCTGACCCGGCAATTCGCCGACAAGCGTGCCAAATACAGCGAATTCGTGGAGCACATCCTCACCCTCGGCAACTGGCCAGACGCGCACGCGGCCGCCGCGCGCGTGGTGGCGTTCGAGACGAAGATCGCGGAAGTGAGCTGGTCACGCGCGGAAAGCCGCGATGCGGACAAGACCTACAACCCGATGTCGTTTGCCGAATTGCAGGCGCTGGCGCCCGGGTTCGATTGGGGCGCGTACTTCGCCGCGGCCGATCTCGGCAAGCCGCCGCGCGTGGTGCTGGGGGAAAAATCGGCCATCGCCAAGATCGCGACTTTGGCCGCCGCCACCCCGATCCAGACCTTGCAGGATTGGGCGGCGCTGCATCTGCTGGTGAACGCGGCGCCGATGCTGCCTAAGGCTTTCGTGGATGCCGATTTCGATTTCTTCAGGCACACGCTGCAAGGCCAGCCGCAGAACCGGCCGCGCTGGAAACGCGCGGTGGCCGCGGCGGAGGCGGCCGTGGGCGAAGGCATCGGCCAGGCCTATGTGGCGGAATATTTCCCGCCGGAAGCGCGCGTGAAGATGGCGGCCCTGACGCATGATCTGCGTGATGCCTTCCACCGCCGGCTCGAACACAATAGCTGGATGACCCCGCAAACCCGCCAGAAGGCGCTGGAGAAGCTGGCGACGTTCGATTTCCAGATCGGCTACCCGAAGAAGTGGCGGGACTATTCAGGCCTGCACGTCACCGCCAGCGATCTCTATGGCGACGTGGAACGCGGCAGTGCCTTCGACTGGGCATTCTGGGTGGGCCATCTCGGCAAGCCGACCGACCGCGACCAGTGGGACATGACGCCCCAGACGGTGAATGCCTACAACATGCCGGTGTTCAACGAGGTAGTGTTCCCCGCCGCCATCCTGCAACCGCCCTTCTTCAACCTGCAGGCGGACGCGGCGGTGAATTACGGCGCCATCGGCGGCGTGATCGGCCACGAGATGACCCACAGCTTCGACGATCAGGGCCGCAAATTCGATGCCCAGGGCCGCCTGAGCGACTGGTGGACACCTGAGGACGTGAAGCGTTTCACCGCGCTCGCCACACGCTACGGCGCCCAGTTCGCCGCCATGGACATCCTGCCCGGCGCGCACATCAACCCCGACCTCACGATGGGCGAGAACATCGCCGATCTCGGCGGCCTGACGCTCGCGCTGGAGGCCTACCACGCCTCGCTGCACGGCAAGCCCGCGCCGGTGATCGACGGCACCACCGGCGACCAGCGCGTGTTCTTCGGCTGGGCCCAGGTATGGCGGCAGAAATCCCGCCCCGATGCGCTGCGCCAGCAAATGACGATCGACCCGCATTCCCCGGCGGAAGCCCGCGTGAACGGGCCGGTTCATAATATCGACGCGTGGTACAGCGCGTTTGATGTGAAGCCGGGGGAGAAACTGTATTTGGCGCCGAAGGATCGGGTGAGGATTTGGTAAGGAAGAGTCTTCTTTTTTGAAAAAAAGAAGCAAAAAACTTTTGCCTGTTCAGGTAGGTCTGTTGCTGGCGTGTCGGGTTGCTGGTGAGGCGCAGGGATAAAAGTTTTTTGCTTCTTTTTTTCAAAAAAGAAGGCCTTCCTTCTTCTCAGACCGGCTCCGTATCCAGCGCATACCCTGCCGCCCGCACGGTGCGCACCACATCCAACTCCCCATCCCCGTTGATCGACTTGCGCAGCCGGCGGATATGCACATCCACCGTGCGCGGCTCCACGTGGATATCCGGCCCCCACACCGCATCCAGCAACTCCTCGCGCGAGAAAACCCGCCGCGGATGCTGCATCAGAAACTCCAGCAGCCTAAATTCGGTCGGCCCCAGATGCACCGCGCGGTTGTTGCGCTGCACGCGATGGGCCGCCAGATCCATTGCGATGTCGTGGAACGCCAGCCTGCCCTTCATGGGCACGGCGTTGGACCGGCGCAGCAGCGCGCGCATGCGGGCCAATAGCGCATCCATGTTGAACGGCTTGGTGATGTAGTCGTCCGCCCCCGTGTTCAGGCCGCGCACCGCGTCCTGATCCTCCGTGCGCGCCGTCACCATGATCACCGGCAGGTCGCGCGTATTCGGCCGCCGGCGGATCTGGCGGCACACCTCGATGCCGGACATCACCGGCAGCATCCAGTCCAGCAGCACCAGGTCCGGCGGCACTTCGGCAATGCGCGTCAGCGCTTCCTGCCCGTCGCCGGCTTCATCGACGCGGAAACCTTGTTTCTCCAGGTTGTAGCGCAGCATCGTGGCCAAGGCCGCTTCATCCTCCACCACCAGCACCAGTGGTTTGGCAAGGCTGCTCCCCGTGTCGGACATCGCTGTCAGTTCCTAAACTGCGGTTGCGTCGTCATGGCGTTCATCGCGCGGGCGGATCACGGCGTAATTCGCGCTATCCCCCTTCGGCCGCATCTCCGGCAACGAATCGCCGGTGGCTGCATAATGCACCGTCTCGGCGATATTCGTGGCATGATCCCCGATTCGCTCAAGGTTCTTCGCGATGAACAGCAAATGGGTGCAGGGCGTAATGTTACGAGGGTCTTCCATCATATAGGTGACCAGCTCGCGGAAGATCGCGGTGTAGATATCATCCACCGCCTGGTCGGATCGCCATACCTGAATGGCCTTGTCGGCATCGGAGTCGCCGATCGCATCCACGGTGAGTTTCAAACTCTCCTGCACCAGCCTCGCCATATGCGCCAGGCCGCCCAGCTTGAACGGCAGGCTGAACTGCGATAGCACGATGCTGCGCTTGGCCACGTTGGCGGCATAATCGCCGATCCGCTCCAGATCGGAGGTCATTTTCAGCGCCGCCACGATCTGCCGCAAATCGCCCGCCACCGGCTGGCGCAATGCCAGAAGGCGGATGACGAAACTTTCCACCTCCCGCTCCAGCGCATCCACCGCTGGGTCCTGCTCCACGGTGCGTGTGGCTGCATCGATATCCAGTTCCACCACAGCGATCGTCGCCGTCGCCACCTGGGATTCCACCAGGCCGCCCATTTCCACCAGCAAGTCGCGCAGGCGCTGCAATTCCTGCTCGTAGCTCTTCACGATGTGCTGCGTGATCTCAGCCATGATCGGGCGCTCCTCTCATCGTCTCACCCGAACCGGCCCGTCACGTAATCCTGCGTGCGGCGCTGCTTGGGGTTGGTGAAGATTTGTGCCGCCTGGCCCACTTCCACAAGCTCACCAAGATAGAAGAACGCCACCTGGTCGGCACAGCGCGCCGCCTGCTGCATGTTGTGCGTCACGATGGCGATGGTGAAATCCTGCTTCAGCTCGTCGATCAGTTCCTCGATCTTCAGCGTGCTGATCGGATCCAGCGCGCTGGTCGGTTCGTCCAGCAGAATGATCTCCGGCCGCGTCGCGATCGTGCGCGCGATGCACAGGCGCTGCTGCTGGCCGCCGGAAAGCCCCGCTGCCGGTGTCTGCAGCCGGTCCTTCACCTCGGTCCACAGCGCCGCACGCGTCAGAGACCATTCGACGCGCGCATCCATCTCCGCGCGGCTCAGCCGTTCGTGCAGCTTCACGCCAAACGTGATATTCTCGTAGATGGACATCGGAAACGGCGTCGGCTTTTGGAACACCATGCCGATCCGGCTGCGCAGCGCATTCAGATCAACCGATCCGGCCAGGATATCCTGCCCGTCCAGCAGCACCTCGCCCGTGGCGCGCTGCCCGGGATAGAGATCGTACATCCGGTTCAGCACGCGCAGCAGGGTCGATTTGCCGCAGCCGGAAGGCCCGATCATGCCGGTAACGCGCCGGTCCGGCAGATCCAGCGCGATGCCCTTCAGCGCCTTGTTGGTGCCGTAAAAGAAATCAAGATTGCGGATGGAGAGTTTGGTGTGCCCATCCAAGGCCGCCGCCGGCGCCATACCGGCTCGCGTGGCACGCGCCGCCGATGTTGCTGTCTCTGATCCCTGCTCCATGGCAGAATTATCTCCATCCGGCAGTGTCACCGGCGCCTCACCACGAAGCGCGCGACGATATTGATAGCCAGCACGCCCATCGTGATCAGCAGCGCGCCGGTCCAGGCAAGCTGTACCCAGTCATCGAAGGCCGAGGCGGCATATTGGTAGATTGTCACCGGCAGGCTCGCCATGGCGGAGCCAAGGCCGGAATAGTCGGAATTGCCCAGCGATGTGAACAGCAGCGGCGCCGTCTCGCCGGCCACACGCGCCACCGCCAGCAGAATGCCGGTCAGCAAACCATCCAGCGCCGCGCGGTAACAGATGAAAACGATAGTCTTCCAGCGCGGTGCGCCCAAAGCGATCGCCGCCTCGCGCAGGCTGACCGGGATCAGCCGCAGCATATCCTCGGTGGTGCGCACCACGATCGGGATCACCAGGATCGCCAGGGCCAGCGCGCCGGCGAAGCCGGAAAATCCACCCAAGGGCGCCACCACCATCTGGTAGATGAACAGGCCGATCAGAATCGATGGCGCGGAGAGCAGAATGTCGGAGACGAAACGCACAGCGTTGCCGAGCTGCGTGCGGCCGGCATATTCGGCCAGGTACGTGCCCACCATCAGCCCGATCGGCGTGCCGATCAGCGTGCCAAGCCCGGCCTGGAGCACGCTGCCGACAATCGCATTGGCCAGCCCGCCATGGGAACCCGGTGCCTTGGTGATGGTGGTGAACAGATGCAGGCTGAGGCCCGGCACGCCGAGATACAGCAGCGTGGCCAGGATGGAGGCCAGAAACGCCAGCGCCACCAGTGTTGCGAACACCGCCAGCAGGCGCGCCATCCGATCGGCATTGCGGCGCCGGCGGCCGAGCATGACGGCGGTCCTGGCATCCGGCGGGGGCATGTGCGCGAGTGTTGTAGTGCTCATCTCAGACCCTCGCGCGCTGCGCCAGCAGCATACGGGAGATGGCAAGCACGATGAACGATATCACGAACAGGATGAAACCCAGCGCCAGCAGTGAGGAAAGCTGTAGGCTGCCGCTCTCGGCTTCCGGAAATTCCAGCGCCACGAGCGAGGCGATGGTGTTGCCGGGGGCGAAGATACTCGGGTTGATCCGGTTGGTGTTGCCGATCACGAAGGTCACGGCCATCGTTTCGCCCAGGGCACGGCCCAGGCCCAGCATGATGCCGCCGATCACCGAGGCGCGCGTGTAGGGCAGCACGATACTGCGTACCACCTCCCATGGCGTGCAGCCGAGGCCGAACGCGGATTCCTTGAAGATCACAGGCACGGTTAGGAATACATCGCGCATCGTCGCGGCGATAAACGGGGTGATCATCACCGCCAGAACAAGGGCCGCGGTAAAAATGCTCGAATCACCCGGCATGGCGCGAAACACGTCGGCGATTCCAGGCACATGGCCCAGGGTTGCCGCCAGCCACGGCTTGATGGTTGTGCCGATCAGCGGCGCCAGCACGAAAAATCCCCACATGCCGTAAATGATGGAGGGCACGGCAGCCAGCAACTCGATGGCGGTACCCACCGGCCGCCGCATCCAGTCCGGTGCCAGTTCGGTCAGGAAGAAGGCAACACCAAATGCCAGCGGCACCGCCATCAGCAGCGCCAGGATGGAGCTCACCACCGTGCCATACACCGAAACCAGCGCACCGAACTGGTTCGTCACCGGGTTCCAGGCGGAAGATGTCAGAAACCCCGCGCCGAACGCGCGGAATGCCGGCAACCCGCCCACGAACAACAAAACAATGATGGTGCCGAGCAAAACCAGAACCAGCAGCCCCGCCGCATGCGCGAAGGCCGAAAAAACCCGGTCGCCCACCCCCCTGGGCCGCGCCCCAGACATCTACGAACTCCAGCAAACAGGTAAAAGGTCTTTGCTTCTTTCTTTCAGGAAAGAAGGTTCTTCTTTTTTTGAAAAAAAAGAAGCAAAAAAACTTTTACCTGTCAGCACCGGCTGGAGCACGTTATTTGCTCAGCACCTTCCAGGCTTTGCGTACCTGGGATTTCACGCTGGCAGGGAGAGGGACGTATTGCAGGTCCTTCGCGGTGGCGTCACCGTTGGTGAAGGCCCAGGAGAAGAACTTGATCACCGCGGCGCCATGGGCGGGGTCGGTTGGGTTGGTCGGTACCAGAACGAAAGTGGCGGAAACGATCGGCCAGGCATTGGCGCCAGGCTGATCGTTCAGGTCCACGGCGAAATCCTTCGCGTTCTTCCAATCGGCCCCGGCGGCCGCGGCGGCAAAGCTCGCCAGGGTCGGCTTGATGAACTTTCCGTCGTGGGTCTCAAGCTCCGTGGTGGTCAGGTGGTTCAGGGTCGCATAGGCGCTCTCCACATAGCCCAGCGCACCCGGCGTGTTCTTCACCGCGCCGGCCACGCCGGCGGTGCCCTTCGCACCGGTGCCCGCCGGCCAGCTCACCGCCTTGTCGGCCCCCACCTTGCTCTTGAAGGCGGGGCTTACCTTGGAGAGGTAGCTGGTGAACACATAGGTGGTGCCCGACCCATCGGCGCGATACACCGGCGCAATGGCCAGATCCGGCAGCTTCACACCGGGGTTCAGCTTGGCGATCGCCGGATCATTCCAGTTGGTGATCGTACCCAGATAGATGTCGGCGATCACGGCGCCGCTCAGCCGCAGCGCGTCCGTGGCAATGCCTGGCACGTTGATCGCGATATCCACGGCGCCCATCACCGCGGGAAATTGCAGCAGTTTCGCGCTGGCCAGCTTGTCGGGGCTCATCGGCGCGTCGGACGCACCGAAATCCACCGTGCGCTGGATCACCAGCTTCTGCCCTGCGCCCGAGCCCACGCCCTGGTAGTTCAGCGTCACGCCGGTGGTACCGGCGGAGACATCGGCCCATTTCTGATAGATCGGCTGCGCGAAGGTAGACCCCGCGCCGGTAATGTCCTGAGCCTGCGCCCCAGCGCCCAGGGCGATCATCGCCGCCGGGCAAGCCAGGGCGATCAGGGCTGAACGGGTAAAATTCATTGGCTGCTCCTGTCGGTGCGGCGCCGTCATGGGGGCAGACGCTGTGTCCGGACCCTGGGGCCGCGCGTTGCGGCGGAACCTAGTCTCCAGCTCCCAACAGAAATACTTCATTTTTATGAAGCTTATGTGACAGCCGGTCCGGTCCCTGCGCGCGCCGCGTATCGCGGGCCTTCTCAATCCAGGGGGCGGGGGGGGCAGAGGGCAGAGGTGCTGCTGGGCTTTCTTGGGCTTGCGCGCGGCCGGCGCATTCAATAGGACAGCTTAACTGCGGCTTGGCCGTGTGGGCGCGTAGCACAGCGGTAGTGCACTACCTTGACACGGTAGGGGTCACAGGTTCAATCCCTGTCGCGCCCACCAGGCGCCATGCCAACCCGCCTGCGAGGCCCCCGACGATCGAGCCCCACCCAGTCGCAGCCGCCGCCGGCATCCCAATCGTCCAACCCGGCCGCTACACGATCCATGAGCCGGATGCCAATCTGGCCTGGCGCGCCATGCCCGTCGTCTTTTCCTCCCCGCATTCGGGCCGGGAATATCACCCCGACTTCCTGGCCAGCGCCCGCCTCGATGCCCTCACTCTGCGCCGGAGCGAGGATTGCTACATTGACGAGATTTTTGCCTCCGTCCCCCGCCACGGCGGTACCCTGATCGCCGCCACCTTCCCGCGCGCCTGGTGCGATGCCAACCGGGAAAAGTGGGAACTCGATCCCGCGATGTTCGAGGACAGCCTTCCCCCCTGGGTGAACACGGCGAGCCCACGCGTGGGCGCGGGACTCGGCACCATCGCCCGCGTGGTCTCCAACGGCGAGGCGATCTACCGTGGCCGGCTACGCTTTGCCGATGCTCAGGCGCGCGTGGCGGAATGCTGGCAACCCTATCACGATGCGCTGGCGGCCCTGATCCAGGCCATCCGCACCCGATTCGGCACCTGCCTGCTCATCGACTGCCACTCCATGCCCGCGCATGCCTGCGAGGACCGCCGGCCCGTCCCCGATATCGTGCTCGGCGATGCCTATGGCGCGGCCTGCGCACCGACTGTCACGCGGGAGATCGAAAACTTCCTGCAACGGCGCGGCTATGTTGTGCGGCGGAACGATCCCTATGCAGGCGGCTATGTCACCCGGCACTATGGGCATCCGGCGAGCCAGGTTCATGCGCTGCAGATCGAGATCGCGCGCGGCCTCTACATGTCGGAAGCAAGCCTCGAGAAAACCGCGGGGTTTGCGCGCCTGGCGGCCGATATGGATCAGTTGGCCGATTATCTGTCGCAGCGTGCCGAAGGATGGATGGCCGCGGGGCGCATACGCTGAAAGTTGTGCAGGCGGCCTACGGCACAAGCTGCCCGGGCATTAAAGGCTTGTTGAGATTTCCGTGAATATCGTGGTGAGGGCCGACCCGATATGGGTGAAGGCGGCCACCATCAGAACGCTCAGGAACGTGGCGATGATGCCATATTCCAGAGTCGTCAGCCCGCGGCGATCCGTGCCGATTCCGTCGAAGCGATGCCGGATCAAGGCCATGCGCGCCCTGCACCTGGCGGTGAAGGCCGCGACGTCGGGCGGATGGGTCATCGTGGGAGGACCATGATCGAACCGTCACCTGAAAGGTTGTGCACGTGGTAGCAGGCGCGGAACGGTATCCTGCTTCGGGCCGTATGTATAATAGGCGGTCTTGGGCCGTTTGTCTATTAATGAAGATGCGAGGCGCCAGACTCATTTTAGCGACTCATTTTAGCGACTCGTGTTAGCGATTCGTTTTAGCGACTCATCTTAGCGGCGCTTTTGAGGCAAGCGGGCGGCCAGGGACCGAGAGGCGGCACCCGACAGCGCAGTATAGCCACGCGTCGGGGTCCAGCCTATCTGTGATGCCGGTCAGACAAAAAAAAGGCGGCACCTTGCGGTACCGCCAAGTTTAGGGAGGAAACGTCCAAGATGCGGCGCGGCCGAAGCGGCACCGCATGATCGATATATGCGAAGCGGCCATCCTGAGGCAAGCATTTTTTTGCATTGCAGCATTTCTCTGGCCGTGGCCTGGATCGGAGCGAGCTGCGTGATCCTGGGTTAAGGAAGCCGCAATCAAACCGCGGTCACGATAGCGGCATGCCCGCCGGCCCAACCACCGCCTCCGCCCCCTTCCGCCCAGTCAGGCGCCAGGCCTGGCGTCCGGCCCATCTTTCGTCGCTACCCTTCCTGGCTGTCCTGGTGGTGCTGCTTCTGCCGCATCAAGCCGCTTGCCGACCCGAGCCGGTTTCCGCCGTGGCGCCCTCCCCGGGCGGCCCCTGCCGCGCCGCCATCGAGGCCGCGGAAAGCGCCCACCACATTCCTGATGCGTTTCTCTCCGCCATTGCCCGGGTCGAGTCCGGCCGCACCGATCCGGCCACTGGGCTGCTTGTGCCGTGGCCATGGACGATCAATGCGGAAGGCGCCGGCAGCTTCTTTGCCACCAAGGCCGAAGCCATCGCCGCGGTCCGCACACTCCAGGCCCGCGGAGTCCGCTCGATCGATGTCGGCTGCCTGCAAGTGAACCTGCTTCAGCACCCCGAAGCCTTCGCCTCGCTGGACCAGGCATTCGATCCAGCCGCCAACGCCGGCTACGCGGCGGGATTTCTCGTCGCCCTCTTCGGCGGCACCCATAGTTGGCCCCTGGCCGCGGCCGCATACCACTCCCAAACCGCGACACTCGGCGCCGCCTATCAGCGCCGCGTGCTCGCCGAATGGGCGGTGCCCGATCTGGGCGGACTCGCGGGGGTCACGCACGCCACCCCACGCAGCCCGGCAGCTTCCGCCAGCCGCGCCGCGCCGGCCCAACTGGCGTCCGCGCCGCCTGCCCCGGTTTCCCCCGCCGGTTCCTTGCCCACGCGCGGCGGCCTGCCCGTGCGCCCACGCCTGCCCTTCACGATCGCCACGGGCCGCAACCTTGCAGCCTATCGCGGCATGCCAACGCAACTGGTGCGCGCGCTGCCACGCAAGGCCGGTTGAGACAGACCTCAAAGCAGCACGGCCCCGCGCGTCACCAGATTGCGCCATGTTACCGATCCGTGCTTGACCCGGGTGCGGACCGCGGCAGCGCATGCCAACACAGCCCACCAGGCTTGGCACAGCGCGCACGGTTCGGTTGAGTGTGGGATAGGCCGGCAAACCAGGTGCCGGCAGCCAGGCCTCGGCAAAACCGCGGCAACGACAGGATTGACGACGTGAAAACACATCGCTTCCAGCCATTCGGGCCGACCTGCCTGAAGCTCACCGCCTTGGCGTGGTTGGGAATGTCTTCCGTGGCCGCCGCGCAGCAGGCAACCCCGGTCACCGTCGTGCATCCCATACGCGGGGATGTGCCTGAATACGCCAGCGGTATCGGCACCGTGCAGGCCTATCGCTCGGTGCTCGTGCGCGCGCGTGTCGATGGCAATCTGGACAGCATCAACTTCACCGAAGGCCAGACCGTGCACCCGGGCGACCTGCTCGCCACCATCGATCCGCGGCCCTACGCCGCAACCCTGGCCCAGGCCCGCGCCAAGCGCGCCGCCGATCAGGCGCTCCTGGAAAACGCGCGCCGCGATCTGGCACGTTACGACAATCTGGTCCGCACCAACGTCGCCTCCCGCCAGCAGGCGGATACCCAGGCGGCGCTGGTGGACCAGGATATCGCCAACATCCAGGGCGACGAAGCGGCCATCGACAGCGCCGCCCTCAACCTCTCCTTCTGCCGGATCACCGCGCCAATCGAAGGCGTGGTCGGGCTGAAATTGATCGATATCGGAAATTTGATCCACGCGACCGACGCCACGGGGATCGTCAGCATCACCCAGGTTCACCCGATTTCGCTGGTGTTCACCCTGCCGCAGGATGAACTGCCGGCGGTGCGCGCGGCAATCGCCGCGGAGCCCGCCGCCTCGGGCGGCCTGCCGGTGGCGGCCACCGGCGCCGACGGTCTCACGCCGATCTCACAAGGTCACCTGGTGACCATCAACAACACCATCGATACCGCTACTGGAACGATCGCGCTGAAGGCCGAGTTTCCCAACACCGACAACAAGCTCTGGCCCGGCCAGTTCACCAACGGCCTGGTGCTTCTGCGCACCGCGCACGATGCCCTCACCCTGCCGCCCGCCGCCATTCAGCACGGGCCGGACGGACTCTATGTCTACGTGGTGAAACCGGACCAGACCGTGGCCAAGCAGGCCGTCATCGTCGGCTACCAGGACGAGCGCGCCGTCATCGTCACCGCCGGCCTGAACGGCGGCGAAACCGTCGTCTTCTCCGGCCAGCTCCGCCTTGCCCCGGGCATGAAGGTCGAGGCCCATCCGCTAGGGGCGAGCTGATGACCAAAAGGTGTTTGACTCTTTCTTTCAAGAAAGATGCCCGCCGCGGAGCGGCAAGAGAAAGAGAAAGAATTTTCTTCTTTTTTGAAAAAAAGAAGCAAAAAACTTTTATCTGTTGGGTGCCGACTCCATGAGCATTTCGACTCCCTTCATCCAAAAGCCCATCGCGACGTCGCTGATCATGGCGGCGATCTTTCTGGTGGGCGTGGCAAGCTATCCGCTGCTGCCGGTCGCACCCCTGCCGGCGGTGGAATTCCCCACGATCGCGGTCACCGCGAACTACCCCGGTGCGAGCCCGGATGTGATGGCCAGCTCGGTTGCCGAACCGCTGGAGACGCAGTTCAGCCAGATCAACGGCCTGGCACAAATGACGTCGATCAACGTGCTCGGCACCTCCACCATCACGCTGCAATTCGATCTTTCCCGCAACGTCGATGCCGCGGCCACCGACGTTCTGGAGGCGATCAACGGCGCGCAAGGCCAGTTGCCCAAGAACATCCCCAGCCAGCCAACCTTCCGCAAGGTCAACCCGGCCGATAGCCCGATCTTCCTGATCTCCGTCTGGTCCGACGATCTGCCCATCACCACGGTGGACGATTACGCCGAGAACGTGCTCAGCCAGCAGCTCAGCCAGATCAGCGGCGTCAGCCAGGTCGCCATCGGCGGCCAGCAGAAACCCGCCATCCGCGTGCAGATCGATCCCGCCCGCCTCGCCGCCATGGGCATGACCCTGGAAGACGTGCGCGGCGTGATCAACAACGCCACCGTCAATAGCCCCAAAGGCAGCATCGACGGCGCGCGCCAGTCCTTTACCGTTCAGGCCAACGACCAGCTCACCGAGCCCGCGCCGTATGACAACCTGATCGTGGCCTATCGCAACGGCGCCCCGGTGCGAATCCGTGACATCGGCCAGGCGGTGCGCGGCCCGCAAAACCGCGAGCTCGCCGCGTGGCAGAGCCTGACCAAGGTGCGCCGGGGGATCCTGCTGATCTGCTACAAGCAACCCGGCGCCAACGTGATCGCCACCGTGGAACGTATCCGGGCGGCCCTGCCGCGGCTGGAAACCTCCATCCCGCCCGCGATCCACGTGCAAACCATCGTCGATCGCACCCAGACCATCCGCGCCTCGGTGGCGGATGTGGAATTCACCCTGCTGCTCTCCATCGCGCTGGTCGTGATGGTGATCTTTCTGTTCCTGCGCAGCTTCTGGGCCACCATCATCCCCAGCGTGACCGTGCCGCTGGCCCTGGTGGGCACCTTCGCCGCCATGTACATGTTTGGCTACAGCCTGGACAATCTCTCGCTGATGGGCCTGACCATCGCCGTCGGCTTCGTCGTCGATGATGCCATCGTCATGCTGGAGAACATCTACCGCCATATCGAGGATGGCATGGCCCCGATGGAGGCCGCCCTGAAAGGGGCGGGCGAAATCGGCTTCACCATCGTCTCGATCAGCATCTCGCTCATCGCGGTCTTTATCCCGCTGCTGCTGATGGGCGGCCTGGTCGGCCGGCTGTTCCGCGAATTCGCCATCACCGTATCCATGACGATCGTGATTTCCGCCTTCGTCTCCCTCACCCTCACGCCGATGATGTGCGCCCGCTTCCTCAAGCCGGAAACACACAAGCACGGCGCGGTCTACCGCGCCGTGGAGGCCATGTTCGACGGCATGCTCGCCTTCTACCGGCGCACCCTGGATGTGGCGCTGCGCTTCCGCTTCATCACCCTGATGGTGTTCCTCGCCACCCTCGGCGTCACCGGCTTTCTCTTCGTGATCATCCCGAAAGGTTTCTTCCCGCAACAGGATATTGGATTGATCATCGCCATCACCGAGGCGAACCAGGACATCTCCTACGACGAGATGTACCGCAAGCAGGAGCAGGTGAACCAGATCATGCACGACGATCCGGCGGTGGCGAGCTTCGCCTCCCTCGTCGGCGCGGGCAATGCGGGCCAGACCGGCAATAACGGCCGCATCTTCATGAACCTCAAGCCCTGGGGCCAGCGCGACCCCATCATGAAGGTGATCGCCCGGCTCAGTGAGAAAGTGAAGTCGGTCGAAGGATTTCGCCTCTATATGCAGCCGGCGCAGGACATCACCGTGGGTGGCCGCCTGGCCCGCACGCTATACCAATACACGCTTCAGGACGCCGATCCGGGCGAGCTGAACCAGTGGGCGCCCCGCCTGCTGGACAAGATCAGCCACCTGCCCCTGCTGCGCGACGTAACCACCGACCAGCAGGTGGCCGGCACCACGGCAACCCTGGTGATCGACCGCGACGCCGCCGCCCGCTTCGGCATCCAGCCCCAGCAGATCGACGACGTGCTCTACGACGCCTTCGGCCAGCGCGAAGTCACCCAATACTTCACCCAGTTGAACTCCTACTACGTCATCGAGGAAGTGCCCCCGCAGCTCGAAGGCGACCTGCGCACGCTGCGGATGCTGTATGTGAAGGGCAGCAACGGCGCCGCTGTGCCGCTCTCGGCCGTCGTCAAGACCAGCACACTGCCGATCACGCCGCTCGCGGTGAACCACCAGAGCCAGTTCCCCTCCGTGACGATCAGCTTCAACCTCGCCCCCGGCGCCTCGCTCGGCGATGCCGTCACCCAGGTGGATTCGGCGCGCGCCGAGATCGGCGCGCCGGCCTCGCTGCAAGGGTCCTTCCAGGGCAACGCGGCCGCGTTCCAATCCTCGCTGAGCAGCGAACCCTACCTCATCGCGGCCGCCCTGGTGTCCGTCTACATCATCCTGGGCATCCTGTACGAGAGCTACATTCTGCCGCTGACCATCCTTTCCACCCTGCCGTCCGCGGGCGTCGGCGCGCTGCTGATGCTGATGCTGTTCGGGAAAGATCTCTCGGTGATCGCCATTGTCGGCATCATCCTGCTGATCGGAATCGTGAAGAAGAACGGCATCATGATGGTCGACTTCGCCATCCACGCCGAACGCCAGGGGGGCATGGAGCCGCTGGCAGCTATCCGGCAGGCTTGCCTGATGCGCTTCCGGCCGATCATGATGACCACGATGGCCGCCCTGCTCTCCGGCCTGCCGCTGATGCTGGAACAGGGTGCCGGATCCGAACTGCGCCAGCCCCTGGGCTACGCCATGGTCGGCGGGCTCATTCTCAGCCAGGCGCTCACGCTGTATACGACGCCGGTCATCTACCTATACCTCGATGCGTTGCAGCGGTGGCTGGCGCCGCGGCCGGTGCGGCGCATGCCGAAGCTTGCAGCGCGGCTGGGGGAAGCGGACTAAGAAAGCTGTTCTTTTTTGAAAAAAAGAACCAAAAAACTTTGACCTGTTCGCCTTCCCCACGACCCGGCACGGCAGGCTCAACGCGTAGCTGAACGAACAAAAGTTTTTTGGTTCTTTTTTTCAAAAAAGAACGTTCTGTCTTCCTTTCTGGATCTCCCATGCCCCCGGAAGAGCTGCTCCGCCTGCGCGATAGCATCGACAATATCGATGCGGCTTTGATTTATCTGCTGGCGGAGCGGTTCAAATGCACCCAGCAGGTCGGCCATCTGAAGGCCAGGCTGGGCTTGCCCCCCTCCGATCCGGCTCGCGAACGCGAGCAGGTGGCCCGGCTGCGGGCATTGGCGGAGGGTGCGAAACTCGACCCCGAGTTCGCGGAGAAATTTCTTGCCTTTGTTGTCCGTGAAGTGATCCGCCACCACGAGGCAATCGCCGCGGGATAATAAAACTGTGCGGCATCGGTACAGTTATGCATGGCGAAGCCTGAAACCCAGGCAATCCCCATGCCAGAGCCCGCACCCATGCCACAGAGCGCCACCGACGTCGCCGTCGCCATCCCTGTCCGTAACGAAGCCGCGCTGATCGGAGATTGCCTGCGCGCCCTGGCGCTTCAGCAGGGCATGACGCGCCTACAGATTGTGCTGCTGGTCAACAACAGCACCGACGGAACCACCGATATCGTGCGCGCCATGCAGCCAACCCTGCCATGCCGCCTTCACGTCGTTGAGCACGAGTTTCCGCAGTCCCAGGCCAATGCCGGCCATGCCCGCCGCATGGCGATGACCAAGGCAGCCATGCTTCTCGGCCCTGGCGGGGTGCTGATGACCACGGATGCCGATTCCTGCGTGGCGCCGGACTGGATCGAGGCCAATCTGGCGGCGTTGGGGGCGGGGGCGGACGCGGTTTGCGGCCGCGCCATCATTGATCCGGTTGATGCCCTGCGCATTCCCCCCGCCTTGCGGGAGGATGACGAGCGTGAAGTGGCCTATGGCGCGCGGCTGGACCGTATCGCTTCCCTGCTGGATCCTTCCGCCGAGGATCCGTGGCCGCGCCATACCGAGGAATCGGGCGCCAGCATTGCGGTGCGGCGGGAGGTATTCGTGGCCGCCGGCGGCGTGCCGCCGGTAACCCATGGGGAGGATCGCGCGCTGGTGGACGCGTTGCGCCGGGTGGATGCCCGGATCCGGCACGATCCGGCGATCACCGTCTCGGTTTCCGGCCGCCTCGAGGGCCGCGCCGCCGGCGGCATGGCGGAAACGATCCGCCGGCGCATGGTGTGCCAGGACCTCATGCTCGACGATTCACTCGAGCCGGTGGTCGACCGGGTGCGGCGAATCGGCGCGCGCCGCCTGTTGCGTCTGGCGTGGATGCGTTCAGCCGGCCGCCACCGCGTGGTGCGCCACCTGGCAACCGAGCTGGAACTGAGCGAAACCCAGCTCGACGGTTGGCTTGCCATGCCCCATTTCGGCGCCAGTTGGGCGCTTGTGTCCGCCGCCAGCCCGGTGCTGGCACGCCAGCTTGTGCCCCGCAGCGAGCTGTCCCACCAGATGCAACTGGCCGGGGAGATCCTCGGCAGCCTCGCCGGCTCCCACGTCCCCATCCAGCGCACCGCCCGCTGAGCGCCGCGCCCGGCCTTTCCGCGGCCGGCGCCCCTGATGATCAAAAGTTTTTTGGTTCTTTTTTTCAAAAAAGAACCGCCTTCCTTCTTCCTCCTGGCAGCCCTTCCACCCTTGCCCCCCTGCGTGCCACGCACCATACACTCGCAAGCCCAAGCACGCGGCTCACACGCGCAGGACCAGACATGTTCATCGAGACGGAAAGCACGCCGAACCCGGCCACCCTGAAATTCCTGCCCGGCCTGCCGGTGATGGGGGCGGGCACCGCCGATTTCGCCGCCCCTGAGGCGGCTCAGCGCAGCCCGCTCGCCGGCGCCCTGTTCGGCCTTCCCGGCGTCACTCGCGTCTTTCTCGGCGGCGATTTCATCACCGTCACCAAGGGTGAGTCCTCGGACTGGCAGGCGCTGAAGCCGCAGGTGCTCGGCGCCATCATGGAGCATTTTGTCGCCGGCCGTGAGGTGATAGAGGGCGGCGCCCAGGCCGCCGACGAGGAAGAGATAGCCCCTGCCGACCAGGAAATCGTCGATCAAATCAAGGAACTTCTCGATACTCGTGTGCGGCCCGCGGTGGCCAGCGATGGCGGCGATATCGTGTTCCGCGGCTATCGCGACGGCGTGGTGCGCCTGCATATGCAAGGTGCGTGCAGCGGCTGCCCCTCCTCGGCCGCAACCCTGAAGCACGGCATCGAAAACATGCTGCGGCATTACGTGCCGGAGGTGATCGCCGTGGAGCAGGTCGCACAATGACTGAGCGGTCGGTTGTCAGCTTTCAGTCATCAGAGCGGATAGATGCTGGATGACGCGGCGCTGGATGCGCTGTTCCGGCAGGCCCGGACGCATTACAGCTGGACCGCCGAGCCGGTGCCTCGGGAGACGCTCCACACGCTCTACGACTTGGTGAAGGCGGGGCCTACCTCGGCCAATTGCTCCCCCGCCCGATTCGTATTTCTCACAACCGGGGAGGCACGCGAGCGTCTGCGCGCCGCCCTTTCCCCCGGCAATGTGGACAAGACCATGAGCGCGCCGGTGGTGGTGATCGTGGCCACCGACACGCGCTTTTTCGACAAGCTGCCCGAGCTTTTTCCCCATGCCGACGCGCGTGCCTGGTTCGCCGGCAATCCCTTGCTGGCCCGCGATACCGCGTTCCGCAACGCCACCCTGCAAGGCGCCTACCTGATCCTCGCCGCACGCGCCCTTGGCCTGGATTGCGGCCCCATGTCCGGCTTCGACTCCGGGCGGGTTGATGAGGTGTTCTTTCCCGATCGCGCCTGGACCGCGAATTTCCTGATCAATCTCGGCCACGGAAATGCCTCTGCACCACCCCGTGCGCCACGCCTGGCGTTCGACGACGCCTGCGTCATCCTCTGACCGGCTGAGGGGGCCAGCCATGCGGGTGCTCGCCATTTCCTCCGCCTATGGCGGTGCCGCGTGCGCCGTTCTGGATAACGGCCGCGCGCTTGCCGAGGGCCGAATCGCCGAGGAACGCGGCCTCGCCGGCCGCTTGCCGGCGATGGTGGCGGAGCTGCTGCGCCGGGCGGGGCAGCCTCTGGATCTGGTGGCGGCACTGGTCGGCCCCGGCAGTTTCACCGGCCTGCGCGCCGGCCTTTCGGTCGCTGCCGGCATCGGCCTTGCCAGCGGCGCCCGCGTGGCCGGCGTGACCGTGGCGGAGGCATTGGCCGAGTCGCTGCGCGCGGATGGAAGGGGGATCGCCGGCCGCACCCTGTGGACCGCGATTGTCGCCCGCCGCGGCCGGATCTTCCTTGATCGCGGCCATGGTCTGGAGAGTCTTTCCACCGATAGGCTGCCCGTACCCGGCGGTCGCGTCGCCATCTGTGGCAACGCCGCCAATGAGGTGGCCGCTTCACTCGCCGCGGCCGGGGCCGATGTGATGCTCACCGCCGCCCGTGCGGCCCAGCCCGCGCATGTGGCGGCCATTGCGGTCTATCGCGCCACGGGCAGGCTGCCATGGCTGGATGCGGCCCCGCTCTATGTCGATGCACCCGAGGCCCGGCTGCCCACCGCCGGCCTTCGCGCGGCGCCGGTATGAGCGGCCAGGCGATCACCCGCGCGGGCCCGCTGCATGCCACCGCACTTTCGGCCATCCACGCGCGCGCCTTCCCCGAGGACGAATACTGGGATGCGCGGATCATCGCGGGCCAGCTCTCCCAACCCGGCGTGTTCGGCCTGATCGACACGCGCGGCGGCATGATCCTGGCGCGCCTGGCGGCCGACGAGGCCGAGGTGCTCACCGTCGCCGTGGTGCCCGAGCGCCGCCAGCAGGGTCTGGGCGGCAGCCTTGTCGCCGCCGCTGCCGAGGAAGCCCGCAAGCGGGGTGCGGCCCGCATCTTCCTGGAAGTCTCGACCCGCAACCCGGCCGCGCGCGGTCTCTATCAGAGCCTGGGATTCACTCAGGTCGGGCGGCGGCGCGCCTATTATGCGGACGGATCGGATGCGCTGGTGCTGAGCAAGAGGCTGACGAAGGAAGGGTAGAAGACAGCGACATGCCTGCCAGCGACGTACCTGAACAGGCAAAAGTTTTTTGGTTCTTTTTTTCAAAAAAGAACGTCTTTCTTCCTACTCCCCCCTATGTCTCCCTGTTTCCCCCTATTCCTCCCTTTATCTCCCTATTTCTTTCGTAACACCACCCGCGTCACACCCCGCGCATCGGTCTGCCGCGCCAGCACTTCGTGTCCCTGCCGCTCGGCGGACCGGGGCACATTGCGCGCCGGGTCTTCACCAAACAGCGTTACTGCCAGAATCTGGCCCGGCCGCAGACGATCCAGGGCCAGACGCGTGCGCACATAGGTCATCGGGCAGATTTCGCCGGTGAGTTCCAGTTCAAGATCCGGCACAATTGTTAACGACATCATCCAGACCCGCCATTTGTTCGCACCGAGCGCTTGTAGCACATGACCGTTACTCTATATGTGTTTCACGCAGCCAATAATCAGAAGGTGCTGACCATGGCCGGGTTGCCTGTGTCGTTCGACGTGCTTGGGCTTACGGCACAGATCGTGGCGGCGCATGTCTCCAACAACCCGGTCGACGCGGCGGCGCTGCCGGCGCTGATTCATGAGGTGTACAAAAGCCTCTCCGGCATGGGGCAGGAGCTGCCCGCCGCACCGCAGCCGGACAAGAAGCAGCCGGCCGTACCGGTGAAGAAATCCGTGTTCCCGGACCATATCGTCTGCCTCGAAGACGGCAAGAAGCTGAAGATGCTCAAACGCCATCTCAAGACCGCTTACGACCTCACACCCGAACAATACCGGGAGCGCTGGGGCCTGCCCGCCGATTACCCGATGGTGGCCCCCAACTATGCGCGCCACCGTTCCAGCCTGGCCAAGCAGATCGGTCTCGGCACCAAATCCCGCGCCGCCACTGCCCACAAGGGCTGATACGTTTCCGGCATTCCCGCGCCACCAGGCAGTATCTGCTCTGGCCCCTGATCTGGCCCCTGAAAACTGGCAACTGGCAACTGGCCCAAGGATCGGCTACGCCCAGCGCGAAGCGCCCTCGCAAGGGCGCCCAGGGAGAACCGATGGAATCGCGCATCGAGCGCATCTGCGTCGAGCACGGGTTGAAAATGACCGGGCAGCGCCGGGTGATCGCGCGTGTGCTCTCCGACGCGGAGGACCACCCGGACGTCGAGGAACTCTACCGGCGCGCCTCGGCCCTGGACGGGCGCATCTCGATCGCCACCGTCTACCGCACCGTGCGCCTTCTGGAGGAGCGCGGCATCCTCGAGCGCCGCGATTTCGGCGGCGGCCGCGCGCGCTACGAGCCGAGCGAACATGGCCGCCATTATCATCTGATCGATATCGACACCGGGCGGGTGATCGAATTCGAGGGCGGCGAGCATGAGCGCCTGATGCAGCAGATCGCCGCCACTCTCGGCTTCGAACTGGTATCGACACGGCTGGAGATCTATGGCCGCCGGGTGCCAGGCGTGCCGCGGGGCGCCACCCGCGCGGCCGAACCCGCAGCCCCGGAGCCAGCCGCCAGCAAGACCCGGGCGCCCCGCCGGCAAGACAACGGGCCTGCTGCCCGTGACGCGCAATTGGAGCGATGACATGACGGCTGAGGTCAAGATTGGCACGATCGCCGCGCCCCATGGCGCTTCGATTGGCGGCGGCGGTCTAAAGCGCCAAGGCCCGCCACTGCGGCCGGACGAAGGACCGGGCTTCGGCGAGTTGCGGGCCGGCCATCTCGGCGTTCGGATCGCCACCACCGAAGCCGAAATCGACGCCGTGCAGGCGCTGCGCTGGCGCGTGTTCTACGAGGAGATGCGCGCCGAGCCATCGGACGCGGCACGGGCACTCGCGCGCGACGTGGACGCTTTCGATGCCGTGGCCGATCATCTCCTGGTGGTCGATCACGCGATCGGGCCGGGGGCCGAAGGCGTCGTCGGCACCTACCGGTTGATCCAGCAGAGCGCCGCCGAGCAGATCGGCCGGTTCTATTCCGACGACGAGTACGACATCTCGCCGCTCACCGGCTTCCAGGGCAAATTGCTGGAGCTGGGCCGAAGCTGCGTCGATTCGGGCTACCGCAGCCGGGCGGTGATGCAGTTGCTCTGGCGCGGCATCGCGGCCTACGTGTTCCGCCACCAGATCGATCTGATGTTCGGCTGCGCCAGCCTTCCCTCCACCGACCCAGACCAGTGGGCCGCCGAACTGACCTATCTCTACTACAACCATCTCGCCCCGCCGGCCCTGCGCCCACGCGCCCTGCCGGATCGCTATGTGGAGATGCGCCGCATGGACCCGGAGGATATCGAGAACCGCCGCGCCCTGGCCGGCCTGCCGCCGCTGATCAAGGGCTACCTGCGCCTAGGCTGCTTCATCGGCGACGGCGCGGTGATCGACCACCAGTTCAACACCACCGATGTCGCGATCGTGGTGAAGACGGATCTGGTGACCGATAAATATTACCGGCACTACGAGCGGCAGTTGCGGGATGCTCTTGATTGAGAAAGAAAGACTCTTCTTTTTTGAAAAAAAGAAGCAAAAAACTTTTGGACTTTTAGATGGATGCTGATGCAGGCGCGCGCCTAGGGGACAAAAGTTTTTTGGTTCTTTTTTTCAAAAAAGAACATCTTTCTTCCTTCCGCCACGGCTGGCGCGCGCTGTTCGCGGCGTTCTGCCTGGGCATCGTCGCCGCCGGCGCGCTGCCACCCTTTACGCTCGTACCGCTGCTGCTGATCGCCATCCCCGGCCTTCTGGCGCTCATCGGCAGCGCGCGGTCGTGGCGGGGTGCCGCGGCGCGCGGGCTGCTGTTCGGAATCGGCTACCACCTCACGGGCCTCTACTGGGTCACCAACGCCATCCTGGTGATGGCGGCCGAGTTCTGGTGGGCGGTGCCCATCACGGTGCCGTTGCTGGCCACGTTCCTGGCGCTGTTCATCGCCGTGCCCTGCGGGCTGGCACGGTTGATTCCGGCAGGCTGGCGCCGCGTCGCGGTGCTGGCGGCCGCGTGGGTGCTGGGCGATCTGGCCCGGCAATTCGCGCTGAGCGGCTTCCCCTGGAATCTGCTGGGCAGCGTGTGGGAAATGCCGGGCCTGGCGGGTGACGTGTTCATCCAGCCGGCGGCGTGGTTCGGCGCGCATGGGCTGACGCTGTTCACCGTGATCCTCGCGGCCACACCCACGCTCGGCCGGCGCGGACGCCTCGGCGGAGTATGCCTGTTCACCCTTTGGGCCGTGGCGGGCGGGCTCCGGCTCTGGCTCGCCGTGCCGATCCCGCAAACGCCGCCTGGCCTTACCGCCGTGATCGTGCAGGGCAATGTGCCGGAAGCCGAGCACCGCGATCACGGCGCGGAGCCAGCCTGGGCCGACCGCATCTTCAACCGCTATCTGGCGCTTACCCGCGCCGGCATGCGCGAGGCCGCCACACGCCCGGCGCTGGTGATCTGGCCGGAAACCGCAAGCCCCTATGCGCTGGCACAGGACCGTGGCGCGCGGCTTGCCGTGGTCGATGCCGCCACCCCCGCCTTGGTGACACTGTCGGGCACCGAGCGGTTCGCCACGGGCAGTGACGGCACCATGCTCGCCCATAACAGCCTGGTCGCTGTGGCACCCGACGGTGCCGTGGCGGGCATCTACGATAAGAGTCACCTGGTGCCGTTCGGCGAATATTTTCCGCCCTATGCCCATTTTCTGCTCGGCGAACAGGGTTTCGTGCCAGGCCCCGGCATACGCACCCTGCATGTTAAGGGGCTGCCGCCGTTCGGGCCGCTGATCTGCTACGAGGCGATCTTTCCGGGCCAGGTTGTGGACCGCGCCGACCGGCCCACCATGCTCGTGAACATCACCAACGATGCCTGGTTCGGCAACTCCGCCGGCCCACGCCAGCATCTGGCGGCGGCGCGCCTGCGCAGCGTGGAGGAGGGCCTTCCGATGCTGCGCGCCGCCAATACCGGTATCTCCGCGATCATCGACTCGAGAGGCCAGGTTCTGCAAACGCTGCGCCTCGGTGAAACCGGTTTCGTGGTTGCACAGGTGCCGGGCTACCTACCTGCTCCGCCCGCGGCAAGATGGGGGCTCGCTGATCCGTTGGCCATCGCCTTGATTCTAGGCATTTTCGGTTGCGTGGGGTTGAACAGAAACCTGGGAAATGTGTAAAAAAGTAGAATATGATTCTGAAAAGCGAAAACTTTGTTGACTATTTGTAGTTGCGTGCCTTAGAGCCAGCGCAGCCAGATGGTCTGGTCAAGGTAGTCAGAAAGCTGTCTGTATGTCCCGTAACGCTGCCGCTTTCGAAGGTTCTGCAAGCGAGGCTGGCGAAAGCCGGCCGAGCCCCATCGATGTTCACGTTGGATCGAGGATCCGCCTACGACGCACTTTGATGGGAATGTCACAGGAGCGGCTGGGTGAGGCGCTGGGCTTGACCTTCCAGCAGGTACAAAAATATGAGCGGGGGGTCAACCGGGTCGGCGCTTCGCGCCTGTATGATCTTTCGCGTGTTCTTGATGTGCCCATCAGCTTCTTTTTCGACGATATGCCGGATGCCAGCGGCACCGGCAACGGCACCTCGCATATCGCCGGGTTTTCTGAACGGGCCGAGTTTGGCGGCCATGGTGACGACCCGCTGGCCAAGCGTGAGACGCTGGAACTGGTTCGCGCCTATTACCGCATCACCGATCCCGCGGTGCGCAAGCGCGTGTTCGAGCTTATCAAGTCCATGGGGCCCGCCGACGCGCCGTCCTGAGCCGGCGCCACGCCTTACGGCGGCTGTTGCCTGAGCTGGGGATTATCGAACACCGGGTTCTTCAGCCGGTGCAGGGCGGCGCGGAGTGCGTCGGCCAGGTCACGCTTCTCCGGTTCACCCAGCGCGGTTGCCACTTCCACCTGGTGGCCGCGGGCGGAGAGATAGAGCCCTGGCACCCTGCCCGGGCGCTCCTCCAGCCGCACGTTCAGCCAGCCTGGCGGCAGGCTGACCTCGGTGGAAAGGCCTTTGCCATCGATGCGCCGGATGCGCAGCGCCGCGCCGGACAGCATCAGAAGCTCGCAGCTGCGGCTCGATTTGGCATGCGCGCGGAGCAGCAGCATTGCCAGCAGGATCTCGGCGCCGTTGAAGCCGGCGATCGGCCAGGCGCCCAGCCACCAGAACAGCGTTGTGGTACACAGGCTGACGCAGCACACGAACACGATCACCGTGCGCAGCCCCCGCGCCGAAAGGCTGCGGTATGGCGTCACCATCGCCTCGAACACCACCGGATCGTTTGCCTCGTGCAGGGCGCTGCCGGCAGTCTCGTTCACCGTCATACTCCTTAAAATAGGTGGTCCGCGGCGCGATAAAATCGCGAGGCGGCGGTTTCTCACGCCGACACCGCTTGTCAATGTGCCGGCGCGGCGGTGCAGTGCGGCAATGCCCGACTCGCCGCCCGCCAAAACACCCCGACCGCGCGGCCACCCCAGCCCGGCGCGGCGCATGAGCAGGGCGGATGTGCGCAGATTTCTCGCCGCCATTGCCGGGGAACGGCCAAACGCCGAAAGCGAGCTGGTCTTCACCGACGCCTACACCCTGCTGGTGGCGGTGGTTCTCTCCGCGCAGGCGACCGACGCCTCGGTCAACAAGGCGACAGCGAAGTTGTTTGCCGAAGCACCGGACCCTGCCGCCATGGTGCGGCTCGGCACGGACGGCGTCGCCAGCCACATCCGCACGATCGGCCTGTGGCAGGGCAAGGCGCGCAATGTGGTGGCCTTGTCGGAGATCCTGCTGCGCGAGCATGGCGGCCGCGTGCCAGCCGACCGCGCGGCGCTGGAGGCGCTACCGGGGGTGGGACGCAAGACCGCCAATGTGGTGCTGAACGTGGCCTTCGGCGAGGCGACGATGGCAGTGGACACGCATATTTTCCGCCTGGGCAACCGCACCGGCATCGCCCCCGGCCGCACAGTGCGTGAGGTGGAGGATGCGCTCGTCAAGCGCATCCCGCCGGAGATGCTGCGCCCCGCGCATCACTGGCTGATCCTGCATGGCCGCTACGTATGCAAGGCCCGCCGCCCCGAATGCTACGCCTGCGTCGCCGCCCCCTGGTGCGGCTTCAAAACCAAGACCCCGCCCCCTGACCCCTAGAAGGAAGACAGATAACCATTTCGTGGTTGAGTCTTTCTTTCGGTGCCGGGATCGGCTGCGTCGTGGCCAGCGTTATCCCCGCATCCCCCAAGAGCCAGTCCGGCTACGCCGCACGCCTAGTATAGACACGTGCGACTTGCTCTTGTTCCGTCGAGAACACCTGCTTGCTCAAGCCGCCCGCGCCGGCGCCACGCTCAGTGAATGCGCCACCGCCGCGACCACGTGGTTGATCGAAATCTCCCACGATGTCTGATGGAATTGAACGTTCAGGTCGGGCCATGGCCTGCGCGCGCGCCCGAGCACACAATCATAGCGCAACTGCATCAACGCCGCGAGATTGCGAAAGCTCCAATCCACAAAAGCATCCATCAGCAATTCCACCACCAGGCTGCCGGGCCGGGCAAAGCCCAGATTGGCCAGTGCCGAGCCATGCGGCGCCACGATCGCCTCGGCCTGGCGGAACAGCATGATCTGGTCGGACAGCGTCATCGTCTCAGGCCGCACCGGCTCGAAACCGAGCCGTTCCAGCGCCACGATCAACTCGGCTTCGTTGCGCAGCGGCCGCAGCCCGGTGCCGCGGCTATCGATGTAGATTCGCCGCGGCAGGCGGGCCGGCGCCCTCGGCACATTGGCCGACAGCCGCCGGTAGAACTCCGCCACGCAGGGGTGATAGGCGGCCTCGCCACAGACCGAGAGCGGATAGATCAGCGTGTCCACCACCAGGGTCTCATCGTGCGCCACCTCCCGCACGGTCAGGCTCGGCAACAGGTCGAACAAGCCCAGCATTTCGGCCTGGGCAACACTGCCCTGTGGCACCAGCAGGCCGTCGGCGGCGGCAAAATACGTATCCGGCACTGCCATCAGCCGCGCCATGCCGCCCAGCAATGCGTGGCGAAAATCCTGCTCGCCGGCTGCCAGAACCGAAATATGGCTGCCCGCGAGCCGGGTGACCCGTTTCGGCCGCAGGGCGATGCCCTTCACCAGTTGCCGGTAGGAATGCTGGGTGGGCGAGGTGTTACAGAGCGACTCGGCAATGACGGAATCGCCGGCGGCAAGGATGCCGGCCGAGGAGTGCACAACCGCCTCGTGAAGCACAAACAAAGGCGGGGCGAAGCTGGTGTAATGGCTCGCCGCCCACAACCCCAGTTCCGGCAGTTCGCGCACCGGCCACAAATCAAAGAAATGCCCGCCGGTCGGCAGCTTCGGCACCGCGACCTGTGCGGAACCCATGGAATGCACATGCCAGATCGGAAAAGGGCCGGTGGTGTGCGCCGGAACTGCAAGCGCGGCGATCGACCGCTCATGCAGAAAGGTCTCTGGCATCACTCCCCCTCAGGCCTCCCGCCACACGACAACACGCGCCGCTCCATGCAGTCTTTGCGCGAGAATATCACCCTTATCGCGCGCCTTATCAAGCTGTCCCGCTTCCGTAACGACAACCGTACCGCGAACGATCCATCCGGCATCGCGAAGTGCCGACTCGGCAGCCGGCAGCAGATCGCGGCCATAGGGCGGATCGAGAAAAACCACAGCCTGTCCGGTGCCGCGCGGTGGCCGCAGGATATCCGCGGCCAGCACACGCGACCGGTCCGCCGCGCCGCAGCCGGCGATATTGGCCCGCAGCGCCGCCACGGCAGCCCGGTCGGATTCGATGAATGTGGCATGGGCGGCGCCGCGCGAGAGCGCTTCCAGTCCCATCGCGCCTGTTCCGGCAAACCCATCCAGCACACACGCACCCTCCAGCAGAGCACGGCCACCCCAAGGCGCGTGCATCAGCACATCGAATATCGCCTGGCGCATCCGTTGCGAGGTCGGGCGCGTGGCAAGACCCGCTGGTGCCAACAGAGCCTTGCCACGCCACGCCCCGGCGATGATACGCATGGTAGTCCTAGGAAAAGAGAAAGGTTGTTCTTTTTTAAAAAGGAGAACAAAAAAACTTATTGACTGTTCAGGCGCGCGGGGTTGCGGGCGTATCGGACCGCGGGAGTTGCTCTCGCAGCACCTTGGCTGGCACCTCGGCGATGGCGCCGCGTTCCAGGTTGCCGAGTTGGAACGGGCCGTAGGCGATCCGTATCAGCCGGGTAACGGCCAGGTTGAGATGCATCATCACCCGCCGGATCTCGCGGTTGCGGCCTTCACGCAACGAAACCGTCAGCCAGGCATTGCTGCCGCGGCGGCTATCCAGCCCGGCCTCGATGCCGGCATAGCGCGTGCCGCCGATCGTCACACCATGCGCGAGTGCCGCCAGCGCCGGCGGATCGATCTCGCCATGCACTCGCACCCGGTACCGCCTGATCCAGCCATTGGCGGGCAGCTCCAATTGCCGCGCCAGCGCGCCATCGTTGGTCAGCAGCAGCAGCCCCTCGCTGTTCAGATCCAGCCGGCCGACGCTGACGACCCGCGGCATGTCCGGCGGCAGTTTGTCGAACACTGTGGGCCGGCCCTGAGGGTCCTTGTGCGTCGTCATCACACCGTCGGGCTTGTGGTATCGCCAGAGTTTTACCCGCGCAGGTTCGTCCACCACCTTCCCGGCAACCTGCACGATGTCGCCGGCGGTCACGAAAGTGGCGGGATGGGCGACGCGTTGGCCGTTGAGCGTCACCTTGCCCTCTGTGATCAGACGTTCGGCATCCCGCCGGCTCGCGACACCCGCGCGCGCCAGCCATTTGGCGATGCGATCGCCTGCGCGCGGATCATCCGGGCTCGCCGCGTCCATCATGCGACCGCGGCCGCAATCAGCGCCGCGAAGAGTCGCGAATCGCCCGGATCGATGAGGAACTCAGGGTGCCACTGCACGCCCTGGCAGAAGCGCCGGCTGGGGTCCTCGATACCTTCGATCACCCCGTCCGGCGCGCGCGCATTCACCCGCGCGCGCAGCCCCGGCTCCCGCACCGCCTGGTGGTGGGAGCTGTTCACGTGCATTGTCTCGGTGCCGACGATCGTGTGGAGAAGGCTGCCCGGCGTGATCGCGATCTCATGGCCGGCCTCGTTGCGTGGATTGGTCTGCTCGTGTTCCAGGCAGCCGGGCACGCTATCGGGGATATGTTGGATCAGGGTGCCCCCCAGCGCCACAGCGAGAAGCTGCTGCCCGCCGCAGATGCCCAGCACCGGCATGTCCGTGGCGAGCGCCCCTTCCAGCAGGGCACGCTCGGCGGCGGTGCGTCCGTGCTTGAGGATGACCGTGTCGTGCGTGTCGCTTTCGCCGTAAAGCGCGGGGTCCACATCGAAGGCGCCCCCCGTCACGACCAGCGCGTCGATCGCCGCCAGCATGTCGGCGGCCAGTGCCGGATGGTGCGGCAGGCACAGCGGCACGCCGCCGGCTGCCGCGATCGCCTGCGCATAATTCTCCCGCAGCGCATACCAGGGATATTTCGAATACCCCCCCGCCTCCTCGGAATCGAGCGTGATCCCCACCAGCGGCCTCTTACGATGTGTCATACTCCCCCTGTATCTGGCTCACGCCCCTCTGGACAGGCGCCACGACCAAAAGTTTTTTGCTTCTTTTTTTCAAAAAAGAAGACTCTTCCTTCCTTTTAGGTCTCCACTCATGTCGATGCACATCGCTCTGGAGGAAGCGCGCAGGGCAGCAGCACGGCAGGAAGTGCCGGTGGGCGCCGTGGTCGTGGCCCCGGACGGCCGCATTGTGTCGCAGGCGGGCAACCGCACCGAGGCACTGAACGACGCCTCGGCGCATGCCGAACTGCTGGCCATGCGCGAGGCCGCGCGCAGTTTGGGCAGCCCACGCCTTGCCGGCTGCGACCTGTTCGTGACCCTTGAGCCATGCCCCATGTGCGCGGCGGCGGCTGTGCATTTTCGCATCCGTCGCGTCATTTTCGGCGCCTACGACATCAAGGGCGGCGGCATCGAGCACGGGCCGCGACTCTTCCAGGCCCCTGGCTGTCTGCACGTGCCCGACGTGATCGGCGGCGTGCAGGAAACCGAATCCGCTGCCCTTCTGAAATCCTTCTTCGCCGCCCGCCGTTAGCCGATCAGCCTGCGCGTCACGTTTGCAGCGGCCGTGGCCGAGAGCAGGAACGCCAGCACCCAATGCCCGCTCGCCTCCGGCCCCTGGTGCCAGACCAGGATCAGGAACAGCAGCGTCACCCCCACCAGCATGCCTTGCCCCGCAAGCCCGCGCCCTGTCGCCACGACCGAGAGCACGAAAAACACCGTGAAGCAGGCGATCGCCAGCGCCCGCACCACGTCGTAGGCCCGCCCGCTCAGCGTCAGCAGCGCCTCGCGCACCGCGCCGGCCAGATGGTCGGCGAAGCCAAATGCCTGGTCGAGAAACTGGTCCGGCCCGACCAGATATACCAGCAATGCCAGTGTCAGCCCCGCAGCCCATACGATGCCTACCGTTCTGTTCCGCACCCGCGCCTGGTCCCCAAAAGAAAGAAAGTCTTCTTTTCTGAAGAAAAGAAGCAAAAGACTTTTGATTGGCTGTCGCGGACTCCGCCGGCAGCGTACGCAATGGGTAAAAGTTTTTTGGTTCTTTTTTTCAAAAAAGAACACTCTTCTTCCGCGGTTTTCAGCCAGCTGGGCCTGCTATAACATGCCCACTTACCCTTTCAGCCGGTCAACTGCGGATACAGCCCCATGAACACAGGCCTGACGCATATCTTCGGCAAACACGGCGCCGGCCGCGATGGCCACCCCCACCAGGGTGAACGGCCGGACCTGGAGATGTTCCGTGGCATGCGGCACGACCATGTCACCGGCCTGTCCAACCGCCACGGCTTCGGTGAGGCGCTGGAGCGACGGCTCACCGCGGGCCATCCCACCGCCCTGGTGCTGATCGATATCGACCAGTTCAGCACCATCAACGCGGTGATCGGCCACCGCCAGGGCGACCAGATCCTGCTGGCCATCGCCGACCGCCTGCGTGGCTTGCACGCCGATCACACCCATATCGCCCGCCTGGGCGACGATGAATTCGGCCTGCTGCTGGATGCCACACATGGCCTGCAAGCCGTGGAAGCCGCCGTGCTGCACCTTCTGCGCACGCTCACGCAGCCGCTCGCCGCGGGCCTGGACGAAGTCACTGCCAGCAGCAGCCTGGGCGTGGCGCTCACCCCCACCCACGCGCTCGATGCCGAAGGCCTGATCCGCGCCGCGACGGCCGCCCTCACCCGCGTGAAAGCCGCCGGCGGCGGAAGCTGGCGCGTGTTCGACCCGCATCACGACATCGCCCAGCAGGCCCGCACCCAGATGAAGGCCGACCTGCAAGCCGCCATCCAGGCGGGCGAAATCGTACCCTACTACCAGCCGATCATCGATCTTCAGACCGGCCGCATGCTCAGCCTGGAAGTGCTCGCCCGCTGGCACCACCACGAGCGCGCGCCGATCCCGCCCGACATCTTCATCCCGTTGGCCGAGGAGATGGACCTCGAAACCCCGCTCACCACCAGCCTGATGCGCCGGGTACTGGCCGACCAGCACGACTGGCCGCCCCATCTCACCTTCGCCTTCAACCTCTCCCCCGGCCAAATGCGCGACGTGATCAGCCTGATCAGAAATCCGCCGGCCTGGCCCGAAGGCCATCTCGATCCGCGGCGGATGGAAATCGAAATCGCCGCCGTCGCCCTGGGCGAAGAGGCCGACGCAGCCCGTGACGTAATGGCCGAACTGCAATCCCACGGCACCCGCGTGGTGCTGGACGATTTCGGCACGGGAACTGCCAACATCACCCAATTGCGCCAACTGCCGTTCGACCGCGTGAAGATCGACCGCAGCTTCATCCTCGATATCGCCCACGACCCCCGCGCCGAAGCCTGCGTGCGCGGCATGCTGACCCTGGGGCAGTCGCTGAACATCGATATGGTCGCCGAAGCCATCGAAACCCAGGAAAACGCCAACCTCCTCGCCGGCCTGGGCTGCCGCTTCGGCCAAGGCTACCTGTTCTCACGCCCCGTTCCCAGCGAAGAGGTCGCCAGCCTCTGCCATCGCTACGCGTAAAAGAAAGAAAGACTCTTCTTTTTTGAAAAAAAGAAGCAAAAAACTTTTGACTATGGCAGAAGCGTGAACGGGCAGGGTTGCGGCAGGCGGCAAGAATCCTAACTCAAGCGCCTATGACTCACGATGACCCGATCGGGTGGCACGGTACAACCATCCTCTGCGTGCGCCATGGCGGGCGCGTCACCATGGCCGGCGACGGACAAGTGACCATGGGGCAGACCGTGGTGAAGGGAAATGCCCGCAAAGTGCGCCGGATCGGCACCGATAACGCCGTGCTCACCGGCTTCGCCGGCGCCACTGCCGATGCCTTCACCCTGCTCGAACGCCTCGAAGCCAAACTCGACCGCTTTCCCAACCAGCTGGAACGCGCCTGCGTCGAACTCGCCAAAGACTGGCGCACCGACCGCTACCTCCGCCGCCTCGAAGCCATGATGGCCGTCGCCGACGCCACCCACAGCTACACCCTCACCGGCAATGGCGACGTGCTGGAACCCGAAGATGGGGTCATCGCCATCGGCTCCGGCGGAAACTACGCGCTGGCCGCCGCCCGCGCCCTCATCGGCATCGAAGGCCTCACCTCCGAAGACATCGCCCGCCGCGCCATGTCCATCGCCGCCGACATCTGCGTCTACACCAACCACAGCCTGATCCTGGAAACTCTTTAAGATTAAAAGGTCTTTGCTTCTTTTTTTCAGGAAAGAAGCCCGCGGCGGAGCGGCAAGAGCCCGCGGCGGAGCAGCAAGAGCCCGCGGCGGAGCAGCAAGAGAAAGAGTCTTCTTCTTTTTTGAAAAAAAGAAGCAAAAAACTTTTACCTATTGGACCCGACAATGCCGGAAGCACCTACCTTCAGTCCCAGGGAAATAGTGGGCGAGCTTGATCGCTTCATCGTGGGGCAGAGCGATGCCAAGCGCGCCGTGGCCATCGCGCTGCGCAACCGCTGGCGCCGCGCGCAACTGCCCGAAGCCATGCGCGACGAAGTGGTGCCCAAGAACATCCTGATGATCGGCCCAACAGGCTGCGGCAAAACCGAAATCGCCCGCCGCCTCGCCCGCCTCGCCCAGGCGCCCTTCCTGAAAGTGGAAGCCACCAAATTCACCGAAGTCGGCTACGTGGGCCGCGACGTGGACAGCATCGTGCGCGACCTCGTGGAAGTCAGCCTCAACATGCTGCGTGAGGTCAGCCGCCGCGATGTCGCCACCCGCGCCGACCAGGCCGCCGAAGACCGCATCGTCGATGGCCTCGTCGGCGCCACCGCCAGCGCCGATACCAAATCCAAATTCCGCCGCATGCTCCGCCAGGGCGAGATGGAGGACAAGGAGATCGACATCAGCATCGCCGATACCGGTGCCGGCGCCATCGGCCAGATCGACCTGCCCGGCGTGCCACCCGGCCAGATGATCAATCTGGGCGAAATGATGCGCGGCATGATGGGCGGCCGCCAGGTGCAGAAGCGCATGAAGGTCGCCGCCGCCCGCCCGCTGCTGACCCGCGAGGAAGCCGACAAGCTGGTCGATACCGAACGCCTGACCGCGGACGCCGTACGCCACGCCGAGGATAACGGCATCGTCTTCCTCGACGAGATCGACAAGGTCTGCGCGCGCACGAGCGAAGGCGGCTTCCGCGGCGGCGACGTCTCGCGTGAGGGCGTGCAGCGCGATCTTCTGCCGCTGATCGAGGGCACCACCGTCTCCACCAAATACGGCCCGGTGAAAACCGACCACATCCTCTTCATCGCCTCGGGCGCCTTCCACCTCGCCAAGCCGGCCGACCTGCTGCCCGAACTTCAGGGCCGCCTGCCGATCCGCGTGGAACTCTCCCCCCTCACCCGCGCGGATCTGCGCCGCATCCTCACGGAGCCGGAACACAATTTGCTCGCCCAGTATGCCGCGCTGATGCACACCGAAGGCCTCACCCTCACCTTCTCCGACGACGCGATCGACGCGCTGGCCGACCTCGCCGCCGACATCAACGACCGGGTGGAAAACATCGGCGCCCGGCGCCTGGCCACCGTGCTGGAAAAACTGCTGGAGGAAATCAGTTTTTCCGCCTCCGACCGCCCCGGCGACGAAGTCCGCGTGGATGCCGCCTACGTCAAAGAAAAGGTCGCCCCCCTCGCCGCCCGCGGCGATTTGAGCCGTTTCATCCTCTAATGAACAAAAGTTTTTTGGTTCTTTTTTTCAAAAAAGAACAGCTTCGTAGCCCGCATGAAATGCGGGACTTTCGCGCGTGTCCCGCCGGCAAAGATCGGTATTCTCGCGGCGACCGTGGGTCCCGCATTTCATGCGGGCTACGATGCTAGCTCCGTTACGCGACGTCATCGCCGCGTTCCGCCTCGATGCGCGCAAAAAATTCGGCCAGCATTTCCTTCTGGACGAAAACCTCACCGCCAAGATCGCCCGACAAGCCAGCGATCTGGCAGGCCGCCACGTGATCGAAGTCGGCCCCGGCCCCGGCGGTCTCACCCGCGCCCTTCTCGGCACCGACGCCGCCCACATCACCGCAGTGGAAATCGATGCCCGCGCCGCCGATGCCATCCGCGCCCTCTGCCTGCACGCACACGGCCGCCTCAGCCTGGTGGAGGCCGACGCCCTGGCTATTGACCTCACCACGCTCGCCCCCGCCCCGCGCCAGATCGTCGCCAACCTGCCCTACAACGTTGCCACCCCCCTGCTGATCGGCTGGCTGAAACAGGCCGCCCAGTGGGAACGCCTGACGCTGATGTTCCAGCTCGAAGTTGCCGAACGCATCGCCGCCGCTCCCGACACGGAATCCTACGGCCGCCTCGCCGTTCTGGCGCAATGGACCTGCACGACGGAACTGCTGATGCGCATCCCCCCCGCCGCCTTCACCCCACCGCCCAAAGTGTTTTCCGCCGTCGTCGGGCTGATCCCCAAACCCGCGCAGCCCGACCCAGCCCTGTTCGCCGCCATGGAACGCCTCACCGCCGCCGCCTTCGGCCAGCGCCGCAAAATGCTCCGCGGCAGCCTGCGCGCGCTGGGCGGCGAGGCACTGCTCGCCCGCGCCGGTATCGACGCGCAGCGACGTGCTGAGACACTGAGTGTCGCGGAGTTCGAGAGGCTGGCGCGGATGTTATAAAGGAGGGAAGAAAGAGTTCTTTTTTGAAAAAAAGAACCAAAAAACTTTTACGCCGGCCCCTTCCCAGCGATCCGACACGCCTGACACAGCCGTACCTGAACGAACAAAAGTTTTTTGGTTCTTTTTTTCAAAAAAGAACACTTCCTTCCTTCACTCGCGGACTCCGCGGCAAGAACCCCGCCAACACACCCAGTACCGGCAGAAACGCGCAGAGCTGGAACACCAGCGCGACGCTCGTGTGGTCCGCCAAGACACCAAGGCCCGCGGCCCCAAGCCCGCCCAGCCCAAACGCCAGCCCGAACATCATCCCCGATACGGTGCCCACGCGCCCCGGCATCAGCTCCTGCGCATACACCACGATCGCCGGAAACGCCGAGGCCAGCAGCAGTCCGATCGGGATTGTCAGCAGCACAGTCACGGTCAGCCCCGCATAGGGCAGGGCCAAGGTGAAGGGCAGCACGCCGAGGATGGAAATCCAGATGATCTGCTTGCGCCCGATCCGGTCGCCGATCGGCCCGCCAGCCAGCGTGCCCACGGCGAAGGCGCCCATGAACAGGAACAGGCAGAGCTGCGCCGTGTGCGTGTCCAGGTGGAAGCGGCCGATCAGGTAGAAGGTGTAGTAGTTCGAGATGCTGGCCATGTAGAAGAACTTCGAGATCATCAGCACGACCAGAATGGCCATCGCGCCGCCCACCCGGCCGCCCGCGACGGCCATCACCGGCTTGCGCACACGCAGCGTCAGCCTGTTTCGATACCAGCCACCCACCCCGGCCAGCACGCCGATCCCGGCCAGGGCAGCAAGCCCGAACCACGCCACCGCCGCCTGCCCACGCGCGGTGTTCCCGAACGGCGCCACAACATAGGCCGCCAGCAGCGGCCCCAGCGCGGAGCCGACATTGCCGCCCACCTGAAACACCGCTTGCGCCATGCCGTGCCGCCCGCCGGAGGCCAGCCGCGCCACCCGTGAACTCTCCGGATGGAAAACCGAGGATCCCACACCCACCAGCGCCACCGCACCCAGCAGCGCAAGGTAGCTGGGCGCCTGGGAGAGCAGCAGCAGCCCGCACAAGGTGGAGCACATACCCAGGGGCAGGCTGTAGGGCAGCGGCCGCCGATCGGTGAAATGCCCAACACCGGGCTGCAACACGGAGGCGGTGAGCTGATTCACCAGGGCAATGCCGCCGATCTCGCCGAAGCTCAGCCCGAATCGGGCCTTCAGCACCGGGTAGATGGCCGGCACCAGCGATTGCAGAAGATCGTTGACCAGATGCCCGAAGCTGATTGCCAGCAGCACGATCATCACGGTACCGCTGCCTGGCGTGGCCTGTGGGCGGCGCACAGCGGGGGCGGCGGGCAGGACGGTTTGGCTCAAGACGCGTTCTTTGCTGCTGAACCGGGGCGGGAGGGGTGATCCGAAGATTATCGTACGCACCACTGCGGCGCAGCAAAGTTCACTCTCATGACAGGGTTGCGCCGCCGCCGTGACAGGAGGAAAGACCGCTGGCCGGAGCTTTGCGATGCATCCGGCTCAGCCCAGGCGCGGCGGGACGAACAGGGAGTGGGCGGATGGCAAACGAGTGGGCGCGCAAGATTGGCCAGATGCTCCGCCAGGTGCGTCCCGGCCTGGGAGCGCTTGCCACCAGCCGCCTGGATATCCCGCGCAACGGCCTGGTGATCACCAGCCCGGCCTTCGAGGATGGCGGCACCATTCCCGATCGCTACACCCAGGATGGCGAGGCGCTGTTTCCGCCGCTCGAATGGTTCGGCGTGCCGGAGGGCACCCGCTCCCTCGCCCTGATCATCGAGGATGCGGACGCGCCGTTTCCCCGCCCCCTGGTGCATGCTGTGCTGCATTCCATCCCGCCCACGCTCTCCGGCATTCAGGAGGGTGGCCTGGGCATGCGCCAGGTGCGGGTATCGCCGCTGGGCTTCAAGGTCGGCCGCAATTCCGTGGCCCGCCCCGGCTGGATGGCGCCTTCGCCGATCCCCGGCCATGGCCCTCACCGCTATGCGTTTCAGTTGTTCGCCGCCGACATGGTGCCCAGTTTCCCCAGTCCCCCCGGCCGCGGCCAGCTGCTGCGTGCACTGAAGGGCAGCCTGCTCGCCGCCACGCGCCTCGTCGGCGTCTACCAGCGGCTCTAATAACCAAAAGTTTTTTGCTTCTTTTTTCAAAAAAGAAGAGTCTTTCTTTCCTTCAGATGACGAAAACACTGTTCTTTCTTGAAAAGATAACCAAGACCCTCGTACTTATTTCCACCCGAGCCATTGAGCAACGTCAGAGAACCATAGCCGGGGCGGTGCTGAGGCGGCCTAGAAATAAAACTTCAAAACCAGCGTGTGCACCACCACAACCACGCTGAGTACCGGAAAAGCCTTCACCGGTAGGGCCAGCCAAGACGAAAGACGCCCGGCCCGTGGCAGCGGCGCACCCAGGCAAAGCATGAGGAAGGCGGCAGGCGGCAGGAAATACCGGCCGAGAACGCCTTCGATGGTGGGGAAGCCCACAGGAGTCCATGTGAGATATTGAATCGCGAAGATCCCGGCGACGGAAGCGGCGATAGCGGCCACGGCGAGGACCGCGGTGTACCAGCGGGGAGGCTGGCAGGCGAGAGCGGTGGCGATGCCGGCGAGCAGAAGCATTGCCCATGCAATCCCCGTGTAGCCTGGCGGCATATCGATCGGAGATACGAACAGCCGCGTGTAAAAGTCGCCATACTTTGCGATGGTACTGTCGGCCAAGGGCACCAGGCGCCAGGGGTGTTTGAACAGCAGAATGAGCTGGGCAGCGGGATTGGCCGCATGGGTGGGATCGACGTTGACGACGGTGTAGATGGCACAGATAGCCCACCAAGCGGCGGCCAGCACCAGCGCCCCGGCGGCGGCCCAGCGCGCGCGCGCCGGCGGCGCGCAGCAGGCCAAAGGCAGGATGACAAAGGCGGCATAAGGCGGGCGCGCCATGGCAATCAGCGCCAGAAGCAGGCTCAGGATCACCAGTTCGCCACGCCATCCGCCCGCGCCATCCCCCCCGGCCAACGCGCTGCGCTGCAGCCGCAGCATCAGCGCGGCAGCCAGCGCGGCCGCGGCCAGCATCAGCCCGTCCTGGGAGATCACCGCCATCTGCATCGCCGATGACGGGAGGAGCAGCAGCGCGAACAGCCACAGCCCGCAGCCCCCCGAGAGGCTGATCGCCAGGGCCGAAACAGCCACTGCACACAGCCCGGCCATCATGCGCGCCAGCCGCAGGGTTGGCAGAACGCTCAGACCCAGCCATTTTCCTGCGCAGATGGCGGCCGCATCCGGCACATAGAAAAGCGGCGGATAGAGCGCCGTGTTGGGAAAGCCTATGGTTGTGTCGCTTCCCCAGGGAATTGGCATAAACATGTTGCGTGATAGCCGCCAATCCCCGTGCATTCTCAGCGGGTAGAAGCGGTTGATGGCCACCATCGTGCCCGAATCGATTGTTCCGCCCGACATGTGCGGACCAATCCGGCGTGCAATCAGGCCGCCGCGGCTGATCTGATCGGCCCGGGCCAGATGCGCCCCTTCGTCCGCCCCTTGCATCGGCGGCAACTCCATGGCCAGCAACAACACGAACACCGATGCGATCGCGGCATAGACCACCGCCAGACCGCGCGATGCCGCACTCGGCCCCAGAGCATTTTCCGACCTATTCGAGTTTGGGTAGGCGGCCGGAAAATGCTCTGGGTCTTTGTTTTGGCGAGCATCTTTATCCGACGGGTAACCCCATGTGGTCGGATGATGCCCTAACCTGATCCCCAACTGCCTGCTCACCCTTTCCGGCAAAAATAATAGTCGCTCAAGCGTTCGCGGCCTGTCCACCCCGTGCAGGCCTGCCGCGCAGACCCGGCGACCGCCCGGCACGTGGAACCCAAGTCTTCGCACGGCGTAGGTCAGTCACCTCGGTCAGACGAGGCGACACAGAACAGTCAAGCCGACCAGTTGAGCAAAGGATAACGCTATGTCATCTTTCGGTAATCAGCGCTTCATTTCTTCTCCGTGCCGCCATCCTGCCACTTTGGCGGCGTTTCTCGGCGCGGCGCTGCTGGCCAGCCCGCTCGCTCTGGCCCAGACCACGTCCACAACGGCACCCCATCACAGCCGCGCCGTGCAGGCGGAGGAGACGGTGGATCAGCGCATCGCCACTCTGCATCAGGAACTACAGATCACCGCGGATGAGGAAAGCGACTGGAAGGCGGTGGCCCAGACCATGCGCGACAATGCCGCCGCCATGGCGAAGATGGCCGAGGCGAAGGCCGGCGAGTCGTCCGAAGGCCTGACTGCGGTTCAAGACCTACAGACCTATGCCGCCTTCGCTCAGGCGCATCTGGATCATCTGAAGGCGCTGACCGCGGCGTTCGAGACATTGTACGATGCAATGCCCGCCAGCCAGAAGAAAATTGCCGACAGCGTATTCGAGCGGTCGCACCGCCAGGAAACCTCCACGGCCGGCTGAACACCAGGCCGCGTTCTCCGTTCCCTCATCCACTGAAGGAGGTCGCAATGACCTGCAATTCACCACAAACACCGCGCCGCGCCGCTGCGCGCACACGCGCCGCGCTGTTCGGCTTTTCCACGCTGCTGGCGGTTGGCACAATCGCTGCCCCCGCTTTCGCCGAGCCGCATGGCGGCGGCGGCCACCATGGCGAAGGCCGCGGCGGCGGCCACCGGGTCTACCGGGGCGGGCGCGGCTACGCCGGCGGCTGGTATGCACCGCCGCCCGTCGTCTACGGTGCGCCCTACTATCCGCCGCCGCCCGTTGTGTATGGGCCGGGCATCAGCATCAACATTCCATAAGCTACAGGCAGCCACCCCGGGGTTTGATCCCCGGGGCCGAGACGAAGAAGTGTTCTTTTTTGAAAAAACGAACCAAAAAACCTTTGCCTGTTCAGGTGCGCGCCGGGCCAGAGCTGTGCGATCGCAGGTGAAGGCGCAGGCATAAACGTTTTTTGGTTCTTTTTTTTCAAAAAAGAACACCTTTCTTTTCCCTGATCGACCACTTATACACGCGCCCTTCGCGCACCCGGTCGGCATCGGGCGCGCCACACGCGAAAGGCTTGGCGACCATGAAATCCGGGATCCACCCCGACTATCACGAGATCACCGTCATCATGACGGACGGTACCACCTACCAGACCCGCTCCTGCATGGGCAAAGCCGGCGACACCATCCGCCTGGACATCGACCCCAAGAGCCATCCCGCGTGGACCGGCGTGCAGCGCATGATGGATACCGGCGGCCAGGTGGCCAAGTTCAACAAGAAGTTCGCCGGCCTCGGCGTGAAAAAATCTGGTTGAAATCCGCCTCGAGGGCCTCTTGAACCCCCACCGGGCGAAACCTAACTGCTGATGCGTCCGGGATGCCCGATTGGGGTCCCGGGGCGTGACAGGGCCGATCCCGGTCGGGATGGTCTGAAACATCATCAGCCTTGCTGTTGCAGGAGGTTTTGCATCATGACATACGATTTCGCCCCCCTTTTCCGCACCGCCATCGGTTTCGACCGTCTGGCACGCTTGGTGGATACCGCGGCTGAAGCGGCTGCCACCCCTGCCTATCCCCCCTACAATATCGAAAAGACGGGTGACGATGCCTACCGCCTGACGATGGCGGTTGCCGGCTTCGGCCCCGAGAACATCGATATCGTGGTGAAGGACAACACCCTGTTCGTGACCGGCCGCGTGGCCGAGGACAACGCGAAGACCGAGGTGCTGCATCGTGGCATCGCCGGCCGCGCCTTCGAGCGCCGGTTCGTGCTTGCCGACCACATCGTGGTCGATGGTGCGGACCTCAAGAACGGCCTGCTCAGCGTTGGCCTCAAGCGCGTGGTGCCGGAGGCGCTGAAGCCCCGCCGCATCACCATCGGCGCCGGCCAGCCGGCCATCGCCAACGACAGCACGGTGGTCGAACACAAGGCCGCCTAACTGGCACGGGGCCGGGCTGACCGCCCGGCCCTCACCGTGCTAGCGACGCACAACCGCGGAGCGGCAACAAGCAAAGACTCTTCTTTTCTGAAGAAAAGACGCAAAAGACTTTTATCCCTTTGCGCGCGCTGCCGGCGAGATATGCGCCAACAATCAAAAGTTTTTTGCTTCTTTTTTTCAAAAAAGAAGGCCTTAACTTTCTTCCTTCGGCGCAACCCCCCGCGTCGCATCCAGCCTATCGGCCGGAGCCATCCGCACGACCTCGCCCGAGGCCGCCGCCTGATAGATGGCCGCCATGATCTTCATGTCTTGCAAACCCTCTTCGCCCGGCGTCAGCGGCACCTGATTGCCGCGGATTGCTTGCGCGAACGCGTCCATCTCCAGCGCGAACTGGTTTTTGGCCGACCAGCGCCGTTGTTCCAGGCCGTTACTCATCCCTTGGCGCCGGCCAATCTGCATGGTGAGATTGTCGTAGCCGAAGGCCGGGTCCATGCCCATCCAGCCTTCGGTTGCCATCAGGCGGATCGCGCGGTTTTCGTGATACGAGTAGCCGGAGGAACAGTTCGCGAGGATCCCGGAGGGGAAGCGCAGCGTGAAGGCGCACAAATCCTCCACTTCGCGAAACCGCGGATCATCCTTGGGCTGCGTGGTGCGCGCGACAATTTCCACCGGTTCCTCGCCGGTGAGGAATCGCACGGTGTTCAAGCAATACAAGCCCACATCAGGCAGCGATCCGCCGCCGGCCATGGCCTTGATCAGCCGCCATTGCCCATCATTGGCATCGGCCTGCCCATTATTCGCGGTCATCATCTGCACCGTACCCAGCGACTTGCCGCGCACCATCTGCAACATGGCGCGGAATTCGGGCACATACTGGCAGCGATAGGCGATCATCAGCTTGCGTTGCGCCTGCTTGCACGCATCGATCATGCGCTGTGCATCCGCCACTGTGGTGCTCATCGGCTTTTCACACAGCACGTGCTTGCCCGCCTGCGCCGCGCGCACCGTATATTCGGCATGCAGCGCGTTCGGCAGCACGATATAGACGATGTCCACTTCCGGATTGTTGCGAAGCTGATCGAAATTGGCGTAGTCGTAGATATTCCGATCGGGCACTTGGTACTGCGCGGCGATGATGCGCGCCTTGTCGCGTTCGCCGCTCACCAGCGCGGTCACGCGCACATGCGCGCTGTGGGCAAAACCCGGCAGGATCTGCGTCAGCGACAGCCGCCCCAACCCCACCACGGCCACGCCCAGGCGGCGCGCAAACGGATCGAGCTGCGGCACGCGGCCTGAGATGTCGGCTTGTGTATCGAGCGGCGGCAGGCTCACCTGATCGCCCTTGAGGATCCCGCGCAGCGCCGCCGGTTCCATCGGCGGCTCCGCGGCCTGGGCCGATCCGATCAGCCCCAGCCCCGCGGCGATCCCCGCCGAAGTGCCGACCAAGCCCCGCCGCGTGATTTGAGCCATGGGTTCCTCCCTCCGATGCTCGCCACGCAACCACGCAATCGCACTCGGGTTCGCCCCCCACACGCCAAAGTGCCCGGTTGGCCAAGACCGCTGCCGCCGGCCGCGGAAAGCTGATACCTCACCGAAGATGCGTGGCTACCCCATCTTTCTCGACCTTCACGCCCGGCGTGTGATCGTGCTCGGCACCGGCGAGGCGGCCGACCGCCGCGCCGAGCTCTTCACCAGCCTCGGCGCCCATGTGGAGCGCATTGCCAGCTTCGCGGAAGCAAACATCGCAGGCGCCGCGCTGGCCGTGGCCAGCGGCGCGCCGGAGGCGGATCTCGCCGACTTTTCCGCCGCCGCCCAGGCCGCCGGCGTGCCGGTGAATGTGGTGGACCGGCCGGAACTGTGTTCCTTCATCACCCCCGCCATCGTGGATCGCGATCCCATCACGATCGCCATCTCGAGCGGCGGCGCCGCCCCGGTACTCGCGCGTCTGCTGCGCGGCAGGATCGAAACCCTGATCGCCCCCGCCTGGGGCCGCCTGGCCACGCTGGCCGATGCGTTCAAAGCCGAAACCCGCCGCCGCCTGCCGGACATCCCGCGCCGCCGCCGCTTCCTGGAGACCATATTTGCCGGCCGCACCGCCGATCTGGTGCTGGCCGGCGACGAACCCGCCGCCCGAGCCGAATACCAGGCGGCACTGCAAGCCGCCGCCGACGGCACTGCGCTAGCGAGCCGGGGCATCGTGCATCTGGTGGGCGCCGGCCCAGGGGCGGCGGACCTCGTCTGCCTCCGTGGCCTGCGGCTGCTTGGCGAGGCGGATGTGATCGTGCATGACCGCCTTGGCACCGCCGAGGTTCTGGACCTGGCCCGCCGCGACGCCGATCGCATCGACGTCGGCAAGAGCCAGGGCGACCACACCATGCCCCAGCGCGAGATCAACGCGCTTCTGGTGCGCCTGGCGCGGGAAGGCCGGCGCGTGGTGCGCCTGAAGGGCGGCGACCCCTTCATCTTCGGCCGCGGCGGCGAGGAGGTGGAGGCGTTGCAGGAAGCCGGCATCCCCTACGAAGTGGTGCCGGGCATCACTGCCGCCCTGGCCTGCGCCGCCTCCGCCGGCATCCCGCTGACGCACCGGGCAGCCGCCCACGCGGTCACGTTCGTGACAGCCCATCGCCGGCGCCCGGATCTGGGCATCGACTACGCGGGACTTCTGCGTCCGGGGGTCACGCTGGCCATCTACATGGGTCTTGCCACCCTGCCCCGCCTGCGTGATGAGCTTGCACAGGCCGGTTTCGACACAGCCATGCAGGCGGTTCTGGTGGAAAACGGCGGCACCACACAGACGCGTGTACTCAGAGGACCTATCGAGGAACTTGCCGTCATGGCAAACGCTTGGGCCATCGGCGGTCCGGTGCTGATACTCCTCGGCGGCACGGCCAGCCTAGGCCAGAGCACAATTAACGGTTAGTTCAGGTATATCTTTCTACACACGATCATATCATGTATAATGCGCGCTGTCCGGTTGCTCAAACCGGGGAGTGCGTTCTACCGCACGCGTCCGGAGAAGGCGCGGCACCATCTGAGAACAGGTGAACACCCATGCAGGATTCGAAAATCGTCGAGGTCGACGGCATTTTCATCGGCGCCGCCATCATGCTTCCGGAAGCGAAAGGCTGGCGCTTTGTATCGGCAGACATCCGCGCCAGCCAGGCCGACGGCTGCACCGCCCCCACCCTTGCCGATGCGCAGGTTCTCGCCAAGCGCGCTTTCCTGACATCGCGATGCCGGGATGCCGCCACCGCGCGTGTTGGCTGACGAGTGACGCGGAGAGGCTACCTTGCAGCCTACGTAGCCCGTGGCAACGGTGCCTAATCCCTAGGCGCCGTCTTCCCCTGCACCACAGCCCAAACTCGCGCGAGCTTTGCGACGAGCGCATCGAATAGCCGGGGCGGAAGAAGCCCATAAGCGACGCTATCTTTCGACCACGAGACCGGCCGCAGATCGGGTCCGGGCCAAGTAAATTCATTGACTTCATCGAGGACCACCCACGAGCGTTCGCAATGCAGACCAAGATGCTTTTTCACGGCCGGAGGCGGTTCAAACGACGTTGCGAGGTCGTCCGGTGGACTATGCGTCACCGTCGCCACCCGCACCAACGACGCGCCGCCCGCGGCAGGCTTTATCGACAGAACAATCACGCAAGGCCGATTCTGGGTGGCTTTGTCGCGCCCCGCGCGATGTTCGTGGTGCCAAAGATACGCGTACGGAATCACCAAACCCAGATCAGGGGTCGGCAGCTTCATCTCAGGGAAGGCTATTCCGTATCAAGCAAAGCGTTGAGATGGTCGTGTTCTGGCGACATGCGGCCTTGCGTCATCTGCTCGATCTCCGCCGCGGTCATATCCACAATCGCCCGGCTACCACGCGCAGAGGCTTTGACCCGCTGCATTTCTTCGTACTCTGGCGCGGATATGAAGTATCCGGTGGCCCTGCCGTGACTGGTTACGGCAATCGGCTCACGCTGGGGTCGGCGCACGATTCGTCCAAAAGTGCACGGTAAGCAAGAAACGCCGCGATATGAGAGGCTTATACAAACGGTCGTTTATGGACGAAATCGCCCATGACGGAGAAATCAGCGACCTGTTCTTTCAAAACCCTCTTTCAATCTTCGTTCATAAAGGCCACTGGGCATCGTTCATCGGCAATGCCGGCGTGCGTGCACTCTTCAGCCTTTATGATTACGAAACCGCCGAATACTGGTCGAAATTCATCGGCGGCCATCTGGTCGCCACCACCACCGAGCAGCGCGATATCTGGGGACTGACGCAAGGCTCCTCCGGCGGCGAAGCTGCGCGCCCGCTCATCCGCCCCGAGGAAATCATGCTGCGCTTTGCGCGCGACAAGATGATCGTGCTCAAGCAGGGCGCGCGCCCCATCGAAGTGGATCGCATTTCCTACTGGCTCGACAAAACCCTGGCCGGCCTATGGGATGATCCAAGGGCGGTGTGACGGGTTTTTATCGATCCTTTGTAAGATAACCGGATTCCACCACTATCGGAACGGTATCGGAGTGGCCCTCGAAATCAACTTCAACAGCCGTCGTGCCCGGACGTAGGGCAAAAAGCTGCCCGTTCCGATCAACCTTGACGATTGGCTCTGCCCCTGACGAAACAATCCGATAGGTAGCGAAAGCTCCTACATCAATCGAGTCGGCAATACCTCTCACCAGAATTTGGGGTCGAAGTTGCAAGCAGCACGGCTCGGCTGTGTTCATTGTCATAGACACTTTATTTTTAAAGAAAGTAGGATCGGCAAGAACGCGAACTATATCATTGGGATCGACTGAAACTCTTGTGGTTGGGTGCAACTCGTCAAATCCGCCATCTGTGAAGCCTGCTGTAATATTGAAAACGGCATGACCTACCACATGCGGCACGACTGTAATGTTATAGCCTCCAGAGTTCGACGGAACGGCTCTTATGGTTTCATGAAAACTGTCAGTCATATAGCCAGGCTGCGCCGCGCTAGCACGTTGATCGATCCCGAATGATTTGACCCCATGCGCAGTAATGTGCAGGCTCAGTGGCTGCCCTAGCGTGACGGCCGACGGCAGTGCCACCGGAGAAAGACGACCTGGAGTGGGGTGAAATTCGGAGTCTTCCTCAGTCAGCCCGTTCGCCCGTAACGCAGTCACATTAGGCGTTACAGTTGCGCAGGTGGGGCTCGAAGGGTCTTGCAGCCAGCAAGATGTTTGCGTCGCGGCAAGGGCAGAATTATTCACACCTTCATCAATCCCATACCGAATAAACCCGACATGCGCCAACCCGATATCTGTGACAAAAACCGTGGGGCTGCCGGTGAGCTGACTTGTAAGTGAGACAACGTCATCGTTTGTGCCATGTAGAATGCGATTGATGGTCGGTGCCAAGTCGTAATTGGCGTAGGTGGCTCGAATGAGGTAGGAAATCGCTCTACGAGCAATGCCGGAGTTATTCGTTGCTGTAACCGCAATCCAGGTCGCGTCGGGGATAGCCGGGGCTGGCGCTTTTCTTAACGAAGAGCTGGCAGGAACCAGAGATGCAAGGCCGCCTCCCGTCACCGGATTTGTCTTTTGCAGACACTGGCCTACTGTGGTGGCAACGTTGTAACCACATACCAAGTGCCAGAAGTCATAAGCGTCTGGGTCTGACGACTCCGTGGCTTTTAGTGTATCGTCCTGGTGATTTATCAAGTAGGATGCCATATTTGAGCCGGCTTCCGGCGTATCCAGCGTGACTATGGTATGAAACTCCCCCTGGCAACGGTTGACGAGCGACCGGTAAGGAGCGGTGTTCGCTGTCATCAACAACTCGTCACAGTCGCCAACAGCAGAACCTTGCGATGTGCTGCGCAAAAGTAAGCCACCCATGCTGTGAGCAACCACATCTGTGCGCCCGACAATAACGCCGCTTTGCTGGAGGCTGGTAAGCTCTCGCCTGATTTCGCCGTTCAATATGCGAATGGAGTCTGATGAAGCAAAGTCACTAGCTGCTGGATAATCTGACGCATATATCAAGTCTGGATTGCTCGACCAGGGCGCGACACCTGAAAGCGTTGTCTGGTAGTAATTGAGGCTATGGGTGGTACCCCAAATGCCGTGCACCAATAAAACTGGCGGCGGAACAAGCTGCAAGCTGGCGGTCTGTGTTGTGCTTCCTTTCTGCTGCGCCGTAATGATGATGGGCGTGGTGTAAGCCGGGGTTACACCAACGGGCGGAGCCTGCAGAAGCGCGGCGGCATAAAAAACGCCGCCAATGGCTATCAACTTTTTCGCGGGAATAGTCAGGGTAGCACTTCCAAGCTCGGGCGGTGTCTCCATAAAATTATCTGCATATGGCAACAGCGTTGTAGCATTACTTGAAGTGAAAGTCACGGCAGATGGGTTGGTCGTGCGAAATAAAACGATAGCGGCTGATGCTGCATCAGCCGCCAGACCGAGGGCGTCATCCAAGTCCGACAAATTAGGCAACAGATGCTCTATCTCAATATGGCGAAGATTATCTGCCCCTACGAGAAAAGGGCTAACAGTGCTCAGACTATTTGTCGGAGAAAAGCCCCATAGGTCACAATGAATTGCAGGGTTTCCGTTATAGTAAACTTCGGAACTGCATCTTGGTGCATCCACCTCATTCGTATCGCTAAAGTAGGTGTATTTGCCGCTGGGTGGCACGCTCCCAAAGCTATCAACCCCAAGATCAGAACGGAACCACGGTCCAGCCAAGCCGAAGTTACTCAGAGCACAACTTTCTGAAGCTGATGCCAACGTAGCACCGGCCGGAAAGGCGCACGTGGCGCTACCATGGATGACAAAGTCAGGGGTGGGCGTAGTGGTAAGCTCATTCCAAGGCGGAATGCCAAAAACTCTTTCGACCTGCAAGTCGGCAGGCGACGCCGCTTTAGCGAACGGCATCTGTAGAAACAGGTCTAAGACAACAGCAATGGCGATTTGTGACACCGACATACCAATAGCAAAGCAGGTAATACCTCGTCGAACATACGCCCGCAGGTTGCTTTTCGACGGAAACGATCTGTTCGAGCCTGTCATGAGAGCGGTCTCGTATCGGGTAGGGGAAATCCTTTTTAGAGCGATCTTCGGGCGGCTAGCAAGGACGCCGCTACCGCGTGTAGTGAGTAATGGGCGTTCACGTCCATCAACTTCATGATGCCCTTATTCGTCTTGGGCAGCCTGCTCAAAGGGCCGCGTATTCGGCTACGACCCGCGAAATCGTGGTCTGGCTGACATTGTAGCTGCGGGCCACACTGCGCTGCGTCTCCCCGCCATCAATCCGCCTCATCGCCTCATGCTTCTGGTGCCGAGTAAGCTTTGACTTGCGACCAAACTTCAAACCCTGCGCCTTTGCATCAGCCCGCCCGCGCGCCCGCGCGCGGTGCGGTCGATCATCCTGCGGCGCTCCAACTTGGCGGCAACGCCAAGCATGGCGAGCACAAGCTCAGCGAAATCGGAGGTCGTATAAACGACCGGCTCGGCCAGTGACCGCAGGCCAGCCCCGGCCCGCTGCATGTCGCGGGCGATGACAAGCAAATCTGTCGTGTCGCGCGAAAGGCGGTCAACGGCGGGGATGATTACCACGTCGCCGGCGGCCAGCTTCGCCATGAGCTTCTTGAGCTGCGGTCGATTGGCGTGGGTGCCGGTCACCTTCTCGCGGAAGATTGCCCCACACCCGGCGGCCTTGAGCTGGGCAACCTGATTGTCGAGGTCTTGGGGTCGGCGCACGATTCGTCCAAAAGTGCACGGTAAGCAAGAAACGCCGCGATATGAGAGGCTTGCACAAACGTTCGTCTATGGACGAAATCGCCCATGACGGAGGAATCAGCGACCTGTTCTTTCAAAACCCTCTTTCAATCTTCGTTCCGCAGGCAACGGGATTTCGAACGGGTCGCCAGCGTGCAGTTTCTGACAAACTGTGCGCCGACCCCACGCTGGGCGATTTCGCGATATTGGCCGAAGTAGCACCCACGCGCACCAGGATCCCCCCCGGACCCGGCGGATCCAACGCCATCTCGGAAACCTTCAGCGGGCGCGACTGCGCGTCGGGGCGCGGTAGCCCTATCTCCGTCAAAACTGCTGCCCTGGTCATGATGATCCCAAAGTCTCTGCCATCAGCACCCGCTCCAGCGCCGCCCGCAAACGCGCGCCGATCGGCTCCGGCCGGCGCGTATCACGCGCCACGAACACATGCACGAACCACCCCTCCGCAGCCGGCACATCCTGCCCCGCGGCAAACAGCCCTATGCCATAGCGCACGCTCGATGTGCCGATACGCTCTACCCGCAACCCCGCATCAACCACACCCGGAAACGCCAGCGGCGCCGCATACCGGCAATGGGACTCCACGCACAGCCCAATCTGCGAACCTGCGTGAATATCCAAACCACCCTGCGAAATCAGGTAGTGATTAATTGCGGTATCAAAATAACTATAATAGACGACGTTGTTCACATGCCCATACACATCGTTATCCATCCACCGCGTGGGCACCGCCAGCCACGCCAGATAATCCAAACGGCACGCCATCAGAACAAAATATCACTGGAGACAGAGGATTCTTCTTTTTTGAAAAAAAGAAGCAAAAAACTTTTACCTATTGCATCCGACACACAAACCTCAGCCTAGGCCGGTGAAAAGGGAGGTCGACAAATACCGTTCCGCAAACGAGGGGACGATGCCGACGATCATCTTGCCGGCGTTTTCCGGAGCGCGGGCCAGATCCAGCGCCACATGCAACATCGCGCCAGAGGAAATGCCGATCGGCAAACCCTCCACCCGCGCACAGCGCCGCGCGGCAGCAATCGCCTCGCGCTCGGAAACCGTGATCAGCCGGTCGATCTGACCAATATCCAGAACCGACGGCGCAAACCCCGGCCCAATCCCCTGAATGCCATGCGGCCCCGGCTCGTCACCCGAAAGCACCGCACTCTCCGAAGGCTCAACCCCCACCGTGGTAAAGCCCGGCCGCCGCCCACGCAGCGCGCGGCCAATCCCCGTCAGCGTGCCGCCCGTGCCCACACCAGCCACCACCATGTCCACCAGCCCCGCCGTATCGGCCCAGATCTCCTCCGCCGTCGTCGCCTCGTGAATGTCCGGATTGGCCTCGTTGTCGAATTGCCGCGGCATCCAGGCATGCGGCGTGGTTTTCAAAATCTCGTTGGCGCGCGCGATCGCGCCAGCCATGCCCAGCCGCTGCGGCGTCAGCTCCACCTGCGCATCCATCAGCCGCAGCATCCGGCGCCGCTCGATCGAAGCACTCTCCGGCATCGTCACGATCAGCCGGTAGCCGCGGGCCGCCGCCACAAAAGCCAGCGCTATCCCTGTATTCCCGCTCGTCGGCTCCACCAGCACGGAAACCCCAGGCGTGATGTTGCCGGCCTGCTCCGCCGCCTCGATCATCCCCAACCCGATCCGGTCCTTCACCGAACTCAGCGGGTTGAAGAATTCCAGCTTCAGCATCAGGTCCGCCACCAGCCCGTCCTGCGCCGTCAGCCGCGGCAGGCGTACCAGGGGCGTGCCGCCCACGGTCTGAAGCACATTATCGTAGATCCGCCCACGGGGGGCCGCGGTATCATAAACGGGCGGGCAATCACTCGCGCGCGTCCCGACTTTTCTCGTCTTTCGGTTGGACATAACGGCACCCCAAGGGCATTTATGGGTTATACAAAGAGTCTTGTCGGATTTCGGCCAAGGAGCAATCAGATCATGTCCGCGCCGTCCACCGCGCATGCTTGCTGGCGCGGAGTGCATTGCCTATGATCGTGCGGCGCGACCGCGGGATGCTCGCGGTGCTCATCATCCTCGACGTCGCCTTCCATGCCGGCCGCACCAGCACCGTCAGTGCCGCCGATATCGCCGACCGCGCCGGACTCGCCCGCCGGGGGATCGAACCGCTGCTGCAAACCCTCTCCCGCAGCGGCCTTTTGGAAAGTATCCGTGGCCCGCGGGGAGGCTACCGCCTCGGCCGCCCCCGGCGCGATATCCACCTGGACGAAGTGATGCGCGTCGCGCTGTCGGAGGACCCCACCCAAGAGGAAGGCCCGAACGGCGAACTGCAAGGCAAGGTGATCGATCCCCTCTGGGCCGATCTGGACCGTGATTTCGCCGCCCGCCTGCACGGCGTGACAGTGGACGACCTGATCAAGCGCGCCGAAGCCGCGGGAATGGCGCGCCCCCTTGCCGAGCCGATCACCTTCTCGATCTGAGCTGCGTCCGCCCGTGCCGAGTCGCGCCTGCAATCCAGTTACCCCGAAACTGTGGTTGTTATTTCCGATAGCACACCCGATAACGTGATTAACCCCAACCAGCGCAAGGAACCACACCACATGGCGCTCCAACTTGGCCAGATCGCCCCGGATTTCGAGCAGGACAGCACGCAGGGCCGGCTGCATTTCCACGACTGGCTCGGCCAGTCCTGGGGTGTGCTGTTCAGCCATCCCAAGGACTATACCCCCGTATGCACCACCGAACTCGGCGAGGTGGCGCGGCTGAAGCCGGAATGGGAGAAGCGGAACGTGAAGGTGATCGGCCTGTCGGTCGATTCCGCCGGCAGCCATGAGGGCTGGGCGGCCGACATTGCCGCCACCCAAGGCACCGCCCTGAACTTTCCCTTGCTGGCCGACCCGGACCGCAAGGTCTCCACGCTGTATGACATGGTGCATCCGGAGGCCGATC
>Ga0209208_10000028_pt1 | contig 140843 bp, 116 predicted proteins | sample S1TSphfallax_3_FD_187694 | JGI IMG/M metagenome (GOLD analysis project Ga0209208, IMG submission 187694) | Host-associated microbial communities from peat moss isolated from Minnesota, USA - S1T2_Fd - Sphagnum fallax MG (SPAdes) (version 2) | ecosystem: Host-associated > Plants > Peat moss >... | reverse complement strand
AATGAGGTGTGTCTTCTTTCTCCAAACTTCAAACTTGCATCCAAATAAAAATATATATAAAAGTGAAAAAGAAACACTTTATTTTTATTATACAAAATAATAATAAAAATAAAAAACACATAAAAATAAAAAAATAAAAAAGTTAAAAGTTTCTAAAAAATACTAAAACATGAACCAAGTTTAAAAAAACCGGGGGACTTAACAGTGGCCGAAGGTCACGGGCACCCACTAGTATTCTGGAAGGCGCTCAAGGCACCAAGGTGTAAGGCCAGAGGCAATTCAAATGCCAACCACCTGGGCCCATCATTATTGCCGGCCAATCGGATGCAGATATTTTGTTTTTACTGGGCATCATGAACGCAAGCTGGTTTGTTTTTGGGCGAATGTTCGCCACTGGGCGACCAAAACAAATTGGAAAAAAATGGAAATTTTCGTTTTTTCGACCAAAAATAAATGCTTACAAAATTAGAAAAATCGCAAAACTTTCGAAACCACAAAACTGAAAAAAAAACACTGAGCCGGATGGAGAGACAAAGAGAGATGATGACGACAAGCCGGAGACGGAGCGATGCGAAAGACAAGCCGGAGACAGAGAGACGCACAAAGCACAAACCCCGGAATCATCCGTGAATGATACGGATGGCGACGAGAGAGAGAGAGGAACAGCAGAACGACAGAACGAACGTAGTTCAAACAGAAACGGGGCCAACGGACAAACGGAGTTCATGGTTTGAAAGCGCAGCGCTACCCTTGGCGCCAAGAACTGTACGCTCTCTCTCTCTCTCTCCCCTGGACACGACTGCGTCGGGGGACTTCGATCCCTTTCGCTTCTTCGCTTCAGTGCGGTAAACACTTTATCTAGAATCGCTGTTTTTTTCCTTCCTAAAGAATTTGGGTTTTCTGACGCGAATTCTTGTTGTTATCGGTCTGTTTTCTTTCGTGACTTGTTTTCCTTCTCGGTGTTTTTTTTGGGTGATTCTGGGGTGGTAATGCAGTGTTGAAGTTGGTGATGCTGCTGCCTCCATAATTTGTCGACTTATCATCTCTTGCATTTGCTGAAGCGTACGCTGTTGTTCTTTGTCCCAAGGGTGGATCGCGGACCGACAGGAGTCTGGAAACTTGGAGCTGCTTGCGTTTTTTGGAAATCTCTTTCTTGATGTTTTAAGATTTTCCATTCAGAATCTTCCGGAATTTTCTGGTTTCTGCATGTAAACTGTAGGCGAAGTCTCTCAATTGCTGGAATCCATGACTTGTTTTTCAAGCTTGTTACTGCATTTCTTTTAGTTTCATGGCTGTTTGTTGCTCCAGGAAGCTAGGCTAGCTCCGCTAGCTCCGCTGCTTTTGTCTTCATCTCCGTTTCGGTGAACGTAAAGTGCTATGCGTCCATTATGAAGACAGAAGCTCGAAATTTCTTCTGACCAATTCCAGTAATTCGTACCTCGCAAGGATGAACTAGAGTAATCCTTACCTTTGAGTTCCATTTCATCTACGTCTTCTTAGCTGGGCTGCTTTTACCACCAGAAACGTGTTGTCAGAAGTCCTCTGACATCGCGATTTATATCGATCTATACTTCGCAGACGCTGAGTTTTGAATTGGCAAAATTTCCGACCTCGTCCGTGCGTGCGTGTCATTCGAACAGCACCCTTGGCCAAGAAACCTGTTTCGAAAATCTGACGGTCAACACTCGGTGTTCACGACAACAAAAATGGGGCCTCCGTCGCCTCTCACCGGTGAGTTCCTTTAGGGAGGGGATTGTCCAGCTTTGTCGTAGCGCTTTGAATGCGACTTACCAAACCAAGAAGAAAGAAATTGCTAGTATTATCTTCACCTTCTACATGCTTTTGGAAAATCAGCATTTGCTACAGCAGAAATGCTTGCATCTGATTGAGAATAGATAGCTCTCCATGTTTTAGGTCTGATCTGGGATTGTGCTGCATGCATACCAGAGAGCATGGCACAATGTCAGACTTGAGAGTATAGGACAGGCTGGTCTGGCAAAGCTCTATTTCTTCACTGGCGGTGCTATAATGTCCATTCTGTTTCTTGCATGTGCTAACACAGGTCCAGTGTCAAAAAAACTCGAAACTTTTGAAGTGCATGACCACACAGTGCTGAAGGAGATAACTCAACGGTCAAATCTGACTTCTACAATATGGTATGCAGCTGCAATTCCTTACCATTTCGAGTTCCTCCAACACTTTCATACTGTATTTTATTTCTTTCTGTCACACAATTACCTAACAGTAGTTGCTTGAACAGGGGTGTGGTTTTGAATTTGATGAGCTCACAACTGTATCCTTTCCATCCTGTCTAACATAAGGTTAAACTTGTGTTTGCATGTCTTTCAGTGAAAATCCCATCATGTCAATTAAGAAGGGTGGTCGATTTCCTCCTGAAACTCTGAAGCCCACTAAACCAGAACGCGGGTTTCTGATCTCATCTAGATATGCCACCCCTCAGATTGTCAACACTTCCAGAAATTTGTTTGCTGCATCAAGCCATGAGCCAGTTGACATAAGAGGTACCTGCAATCAAGTGAAGGGAAAGAGGTCTATTAGACCAGAACAGAGAACCCTAAGTGGACTGAAACCTTCTCATGTTTCAGCTTCTTGCAATACAAGAGCTTCCAAAGTGGCAGCAACAACAGCTGCAGGTGAACAAAAGACTGGTGGTATGATAGGAAGGTTTACCAAAAGTCTATCAAGTGCCTCATCCGTATTAGAAAAGAGTTTGCAGAAGCAGCCACAAGACACACAATTTGTTTCTGGCAAGAGTGGTGCAAGATCTCCTTCAGTGGAAAGCCGTGTGCAGACATGCGTTCCTCCTCAAGCAAAAATCTCAGGGAATCTGCTTAGGTCAGCCACACATTGGCTCTACTTGGTTGAACTTGCATTAGCTGAGAAGCTGCATAATGTTGCAGTTGACCTCTTCCGCTTGGCTATCAGCTGTAGAGCACAGGTATTCTGCCCCTATCCTTGGGACTGTCATGTGATGGAAATCAGTTTATGTCAATTGTGGGATGTAGTTGGTTTCCTGTGATAAACTTGTCAGTCTTTTGTTGTTCATTCTTGGTACCCATCTATTGTCACTGTAGTTAGATTTAGCTAGAGATTATGATTGTTACATCTTTGAGTTGCAAGGCTATGCACAAGATCTTTGACCAATTTTTAAATCTCCTGTAGTCCTACTCTGCCTTGGATTTAGAGTACTATGTCTCATATGTAGCAGTTCATGTAGTTGCACTTATATGTGAAATATGTGTGTTCCTTTACATGCAGCCACTTGAGCACATTGCCATGAACTTAAGGCTCTACTGGGAGGCCCATGCTGTTGGTGATGACAGCATTGGATATTTGCTGCAGCAATGTTGTGATCTTGGATGTGAACTGGCAACTCCTCCGCGTCATATATTGGTCAATGAGGTGACTGACAGAAACGGATTGGACAGCTCACTGTGTTTTTCAGCAAGCCAGTTCTCTAATGATTTAGGTGTTGGTAACACTAGAAAGGGTAAGCAGAGTGTTCATTCCTTTGGTGAGTCTTTCCTATAGTCATGTTGTAACATTTTGTGAATTATTTCCTGCAAACTCTACATTGTCTGCATCAGTTCTGAGAAATGCGTATGTTGTAAGAATCATACAGAGAATGTTCACAGTTGACCACGGTGCCAGTTATTGAAGAATAATCTGGAAGTTTGATCAGGGTTTTCACTTTCCCATGAATGAATGTATGAAAGAAACAGCATGAACCAAGTGTTGAACTGGTGAATCATCAAAGAGAATTTTCATTCTCCATACCTGTTCCTGAAATTGACTAGCTGCATAGTTCCAATTAGCAATGGAGCAAAACTTACTAGAATTGGCAAATCCGTGAGTCAAAACATAGAAAGTTGCTATATACGGTTTGCCTATGGTAGAAATAGAAGCTTGTTTTTAGTTGGCAAGTCAATTTTTTTTATAATCTGTGCATTCTTAACTCTGAATCATGGACATAACCTCGATAAATGTAGAGTTAAAAACATCAACAATAGTAGCACTCTTACAATAGTTTGCTTTTCTTGTTTGAAAACGTTTAAAAATTGTCTACCTAAAATTCTCTTCAAGAAATTAGTGACAATGGATGAAATTATTGATTTGCACAGATGTTATTGGCTCTGCTGATGATGACACTATAGTCATGACCGGTACAACAACTATGGCAAACACTTCAGACAAATCTCATGATGAAATACAGGTATGTGATTCGCCAATGGCAGATTTTGGTGGGGACAATTGAAGGTGTTAGGCTCCTGAAGCAGGTTGACTGTTCTTTGCTGTATTTGGTAATGGACCTTCATGCCTGATTTCAAATTGAGCAAGTTGAGTGAGGAAGTAGGAGAGAGAATTTTTATTTTCTCTACCAGACTGTGGGCTTGCCATATACTGGAGAGGTCATACACTACGTAGGACATGAACCCTCCTGGGTATCAACATTCAGTGTGAGTTTTTGTGTAGGTAGTTCACAGATGTAGCAATCCGGTTAAGCTTCAAGAGATCCAGTACATGACCCTTGAGGCTTTTTTCAGATGAAAGGACAGTTGTAGTAGGTCTAGGAAGTGACAAGGAATGCTGTGTTGCCCAAGTGGCACTCTAGCATTTAACACTCATTGGAAGAAAAGAACAAATCCTGGGCTCTTTGCAGTGGAGTAGCATGCAGGCCAGAGAGTGTCAGTCCTAAGACTGCTGTGGCTTCTTGGTGAGAGATCATTGTTTCGCATTCTGGACATAGAAAATGCCAGACAGCGCCCATTAAAATGGATTAAAGCACTGCAGGAACAGACACAGACAGACATACAAACTAGAGGAAAGATTACCCGTCTGTAACCATTTAGCACTGCCATTGAATTCTGTGTGCAGCTTGTCATCCCACTGGAATCAGCATCCTCTCCAGAAACCAGAGATCAAATTGAGGCCATCCCTGCAGTGGAAGACCAGGAAGAAACTGCAAGCATTGAAAGTGCAGTTTCAGGAACTGTCCGAAATCTCTATGAGGTCAACTATGGACATACATCATCCCCAGGATCCAACCATGATTCCATCCAAGCAGCAGGGATCAGGGAGCCTCACATGCTTGAGGCAGATGACAAGGCCTGTTCTGTGGAAGCTGAAGTATTTCTAAAGGATCCTATTACATCAACATTGCCTGGTTGTCATGACCAGGTTACCCCTCCTGTTAACCTGGAGTCACTGTATCAATCTGGGGATAGTACTGGAATGGCTGTGGGCTCTCTCTCAGATTGGTTGGCTAATGAGTCTGAAGGAGATGCTGCGGACTCCCAGATTGTATCCATTGATGTTTTGGCACTGTCTAGTAAAGGTGAGACCTGCATGCAGCTTTTGTTATTTTCACAGTATCTCTGGTGCTTCTTGTCCAGCAGTTCACACATTTCCATTATTGGTCAGGTTTATGTGTACCAATGAATTAAGAAGCAAAAGAGATGAATGTCAAGTCTTTTTCAGGTGAAGACGTGGTGTCATGTATCCTTAAGGAGGGAGAAGGTGACAGAGAGTGGCCAATCATCCATGAAGATGGCAAGCTTGCTGTTGAAACAATTTGTTGTCCTCCGGCTTCTGACATCTATGTTAAGAAAATGACAACAGAGATGGCCACAGATTTGAGTAATGAAATCCGTGATAACATGGGAGCTAATTCAGAAAGAAAGGGTCCAATGCATTCAGAGAGGGAGCTCTCTGTGGCTTCAAAATCCAGCTCCTCCGTTTCTGAAGGATGGGATACAGTTGGTCAGTTGCTGGAGGCCCCCAGTTCAGTGCAGCAGGAGCTGGCAAACTCTAATGTTCTGCCTTGGGAGATGCATGACTCCCAGTCTGCACTGGCTATCAAGACTCGATTATCTGACTCAGGTACTATTCAACTGAAGTCCACCTGATCTTTTTGAATTGGAGATGCTGTCACAGAGTATGTATGAGGCTGTGGCACTTTACCCCTAAGGTCTCACAAAGATAAGTAGCTGTGACTTGACCATTCAAACTTGTGGTCAGTGCTTAAAAGAAGTTCTTGGTGATGTGCTCGATTCATCTTGACATGGGGACATACATGGGTGGTTGTCTCTACAGTGGCAGAAGAGCAACAAATAACAGAGAACCCTGGACAAAAATCTTTGCCATTGTCAGAGGAGCAGGTGAAGGAGCTCACATCAGAAATTCAGGTAATAGATATGACTGTTCCATTACATCAGTTTCAAAAATCAATTTTCAGAACTATGTCCTTGTGTTAGTACACCAGATCTTTAAACTATCTCATACTAACCACACCACAGACAGATCACTGAGTCCAGCAATTCTAGTAAGCACTATGGGACATGTCAAAAGGACAATACAAACATGAACAGTTTCATCATTCTGTTTGCTATTACTGTTCTTGAACTGGAGGTGTCTCATGATGATAAACACTGGAGTGTTAAGACAATTGCCAAAGCATGCTGAAACAGAAGGGTTTAACCTGCCTGTGCTTCATGAAGAGATGTGGTGATAAATGTTTTTGTAAATGGCAGTGTATGACTGGCTGTTGCTGTGTTGCAGACTGAAATTCTAGATCTCAGAGCAGATTCAGAGGGATCTCAAGACAGCGTATGCCAGGGCCATGAGATAAAGAGTTCCACTCCTGAAAAGAGGGTGAGCATGCTACAACAGGCTAAAAAGGGGGTCAGGTTTGCTGATAATCCTATGGTCATCCCAAGCACATCACCATGTACTAGTTTCACATTGAAGCTTGCAGTATCAAAGTCTGCAAAGAGTATGAAAGTGAGATGCAGAAAAGGTTCAGTTTGCAAGAGTACCACCAGTGGAGTTGATGCACTTCTGCTCAAAGATCTGAAACCCATGTCAAGAAAAGTTAAGGAGAATGTTGCAATACATATGCACCCTACAACAGAATCAAAGGTGAAGTGTTTTGTAAATGGGAGGCGGCAATTGACCCCTAGGTTCAAGGTCACCAGTCATTGTTTTGAAAGGGAAGGTAAGTGTGAATTTACTCCAACTTGGTGAAGATGTGGTGTCAATGTAACTGTCAGTGTACTCAAGAGAAGTAGTTTACTCATTATGCACAAAATTGTTGACAAATCAAAATGGATCTAGGTTTGTAGATCTTCAATTTCTCCAACCTCATTTTCATTTCTCTGGGAAGTTTAAAGTCCTGTTAACTTTGGGTGAATCAGAAGAAAAAGGGACTATGATAAAAGAGCCAGGATCCATGATGACACAAGTGAATAGTGGATCCAGCAATGGAATTACTCTGTGGGCTATGGAGCTTGGTGAAGAGCAAAGAGGTTTGGTTACATGTGTCCCAAATGCACCTACTTCAACAACAAGTATTCAGGTATCTCTCAATGTCAACAGCTTCATTAACCCTCTGCAGCTCTTATCCTTCCAATTCCTTTCAAGAGGTTGCAGATTAAGCTTGCAATGGTATCATGGGATTAAAGTTTCCTAGCATTTCATAAATAGAATGTCTTGTTTTAGAGGCTATAGCTCAGGAAAGAAGCATCCACAAAAACATGTACCAGACTTTAATCAAATCATCAGTCAGGGCCACATTTCACCTAAAAGTTAGGAAGTCCCAGCTAGTGCAACTAGTTTCTCTTCAAGAAATTGTAATGATATTATGATTTTTAGGAAGTGCTACTGTAGTTGGTCTGGAGTGAGTATATCATTGTCACAGTAATTGTCTGTCTGCCACTACAGCCTTTCACTGACGAAGACGAGGATTGTGTCCCAAATAACAGAAACAAAAAAAGTTGCTCAACTCCTGGTAAGTATTGAATTCAGGATCCTCTCATTATCTTTTAAGTTGTAAGCACTTTCTCTTCAGGCCCATTACAGAATTTCTGTGGGTTATGGAGCTCCTCCACTCCAGTATCCAAACACTTCCTGACTTTTGAGCGTCTCCTTATATTTGGGCAGTACCAGGATCTTTCTCTCAATGGTTTGTTTGTCTAGAGAAAACATGATTAGCACGGTATATATTCTTGCAAAACTTTGTTAATTTTTTTGCTATGTGCAGAACAGCAACCAAATGCAGCCTTGATGATCTAGCAGAGTATATAAATCTATGCATGTTCATTGCCAATGTTTCCCTGCAGGATCAACAGGCCTGAGGCGGTCTGCAAGGCTTCAAAAGAAAGTACAATCCAGACCACCCAGCTGAGGGAGGAAAGCGTATCGATGTATAGATGCAGTCTCTATGTTGTGCAATTGAGCACAGCTATAATGCTGTCCACTTTTGCCAATTGTAATTGCAATCAAAGCCATTTTAAATAGGCAGGAATGGTTCACCAACAGTGAAATGGCGTTGCCCAGAGGTCAAGAAATGTCAAGGATCTGTTGTTATCCAATTGGCCATTCCTCAATGACCGATGAAGTAGTTTTCATCTCATCCTGGTGGTTACTTTCTCTCTCATGTCAGCAGCTAGTGGTGGTCTCATCCTAACAGAATGTAAGAACCTACTCTGTAACTAGAGTTTTGCATTTTTGTCAAGACTACACTGATCACAATATTTGGTGTGGGTTGGGGTTTACTGTGTGTTCAATGTCAGTGTGGTCCACACTAATTATCTGCATGCATTTCAAAATTAGTTCAAAATGGAGATTCATTGCCCTACACAGTTTAATGGTGTGGGTATTGGCTCAGATTATCCAATGATTTTGAGGGCAGATTCTGAACGCTTTGTCAGGCATCTTAGATTACAGAAGACGGCCTTCTTGCAAAAAGTGTTGATTTTGAAAAAAGTGCTGGCTTTGAGGAAACCAAAGCACTATTTGTAGCACAATCTGCCCTCAAAAATTATTTTATGCCAAGGAAGGCGTCCGCCTAGGGTGCATTCTGCACCTTGTGCCTCTATAGATCTCTGCAGAATGTGTCCTAGAGGGGGTTTCTTGTCTATTTGGTTAAAGGCAAGGCTGTCTTAATAGTATGTTGTTTTGACTCTTTAAATGTGCAGAAATTGACCCCCCTTGGCTGGTTGTGTGGCGGGTGGATACTGCTATGTTCCCCCAGTAGTTCCCCTGGGTTTCTGGGGTGTTCCCTGGCCTTTAATGGCAGGGAACAGGCCATCTATGTTGGACTCTCCCAAGCTCACAGTCACTGAGCTTGGCCTCCTGGGCTCACTCAGTCATGGCTTACCTGGTATAAATGCGCCAGAACTGCCCTGTTCTATAGCACAAAAGGCCGCACTATTTATGAATATTCAGAATCTGTCTAAATACACTAATTCTCTAGGCACATAATCTAATGTGGGTTTTTTTCAATCAGTGGGGTCGACTCAATTCCAAGTTTTGGGCCAGTTTTGACCAAGTTCCACATAACTAGAACTCATTTCCGGCCTTTTGCTTGAACTGGGAATTAGATCAGACCATCCTTGATGCTCTTGTTTGGACTAGATTCCTAACTGGGTTGTTCAACCAGCCTTCTACTAGAATATTGTGGAGTCCTTACAGAGGTTTTGGTTTTCCAGGTTGGTGAAATAGATTGTTCTGCTTGGTCATTTAGGCCTCTTAGGCCAGTTAGTTAGACAGTGCTGGTAAAATGTAATTTTCAATCTTGGGCTGTGTGTACTGTAGAATGGAACAGCACCTTTTTCCAAACTAGTCAGGGTTTGGAATTCCTTAGAAAAAGAAGGGAACCAAAGGTTGAAGATTTGAAGAAAATTCTTTACAACTGCACCAGAAACCCCATTATATTTGAAAATTGACCATGGCCAAAGGTTCTCTTAAACGTCCTTAAACTAAAAGCAATAGGTTCTCTTCAAAAACCAGAGACCAGACTAATGTACATGTACACAACTGCAGCTGGAGGTTCTGTATTAGTAGTGTGGATTGAACCACACATAAGATCAGTGTCATTAAGTATCCATATGCTGACGAGAGGGAAGGTTGGTCTTCTGATGCATGACATACTCCAAACTTATTGGACTAAATTCCTTCTCCAAATTTGTTTCACAAATTTCCATACTGGTAGGTGTTATTAGCAGATTGCTAAAGACTTAGGGGTCAGAGTTTTTTTTTCTGAATTTGCCCTTCTGAGAATTAATTAACACTAAGGATGAATTGCAGGTACAGTATATCATCTTCTTCAACCAACCCAAACCAGTCAAATTTCATTTAATTCAAACAACACAGACCACCCAAATTTCACTTAATTTGAAAAAACACAAACCAACCAAATTTCATATAATTCAAACAACACAAACCAGCCAAATTTCATTTAATTCGAACAGCACAAACCAGCCAAATTCTTCCCACTCATCCATCAAAGTGTACACCTGAATCTAGTTGGCCACTGACACCTAGCAATAAGTCCTTTAGATTGCTTCTCTCAAAAGGAAGAAGAAATGGTGATTTAGACTGGTCATTGGTATGTGAGCTTCTTTTCCGTGTGATGTAGAACAAGTGGCCCACATTGCATTGCATAATGCTGTGGCCCTTTATGGCAAGTTCAAAACCAGCTACAGTTAAATACGAATTGTTCCATGAAGGTTTTAAAAAACAAACTCACAGTTCCCACTAACACCTGTTGAACGATCCTCCAGATTGTGGGACCAAATGAAAACTACATCATCCATAGTCTCACTCTAACGAGGAGAGCCAACAAGCCTTTGGGTTCTTTTTCCTCGTGTTGTAAAACCAGCGGCTCACATTGCATTGCATAATGGATCTGCCCTTGATGCCAAGTTCAAACCAGCAACAGTTAAATAAGAAATGTTCTATGAAGGTTTTGAAAAACAAACTTGCGGTTCACAATAATACCTGTTGAACAACCCTCCATGATGTGGGACCAAATGAAAACTGCATCGTCCATTGTCTGTCCCTAACAAGCAGAGCCAACAGAGCTATCTATTGATCTTATAACTTTCTGGTTTGGGTATTGTTTTTCTATTCCATTCAGTCAAAACTGGTATAAGTGGGTGTGAACAAATTTTGATTCTGTCTCTGCTCAAAATCACACCAAGAAACTTCTTTATTTATTTACAAAAAGAATTACTGCCTGAAAAAAAATTTGGTCTTAAATTTAAAAAAAAAAGTTTCTCAGCACATCTGGCAGTGCAGCAGGAACAATAAATGTTCTCCTCTCAATTTGACCTTTTCAGTTTATATACATGGGAGTTGAACTTTGGGCCTGTCCAAGGACATGCCCATGGCATCCTGCATCATCCTTTATGTTTTACATCCATACTTGGGACTTTAATCAGGCTCCATGGCCTTGGAACAAGGTGGGGCAGTTGTTGGGGGGAGTTTATGAAAATTTGTGTAGTATTTTCCTTGATGTCTTTAATTCCCAAAGAAGTTCATGACCTGACCAACTTCAGGGGCCCAGATGAAAAGGCCAGGCTTGTTTCTTCACAGGTTGGTTGTGTATGCAACTGGGGGTCCAAAGAGGTGATATTATTGTCATGCCCAATGTTCCAAAAAACTTGCTGATGGGCCAATCAATTTGGCTCCTGAAGAAAAAAAAAGAAAACGTTGTCCTGACCTGTGCTCATGAGTTGTAACTCCAAATGTTGTGCCTTTTGGAAGCTGAAATGGTTATTTAGCCTTTGAAATTTCCACATGTTAGATTCCAGGAGACTAACAAATAAGGAAAGGTGATATTATTCATAGGGGTTGTGAGTTTGATCCCATATCGTTGGGTATCTCTCTAGTACATCTGGGCCTTGGATCTGTTGGAACAATTTGTGTGTCAACATATAGGGCATGATATAGCTTTAAACACTAACTTTGCCATCTTCTTTACATGTCTCTAGAATACAAAATGGGTTGCCAATTCCTAGGTCTCAAGTAACAACCAATTGAATTCAGCTAAGGAAAATAATTGGTCCAATTTGTTCCTTCTAACACATAGCCCACACTAGTATTTAATTAGGACATTAGCGTCAGATGCATTGATAGGAGATAAAATAACATGACATTGGGCAAATTTTCCCCCTATTTTCTTTGGTACACACAATCAACCATTTGATTGGGCTGGTTTGAAGAGTTCAAACACAAAGGGAAAAGTATTAGTCATAAAGTCTGGAATCTAGAAATAAAAATTTCCTTTTTGTGCTTGGAAATTTTTGCTAAGGTGTTCTATTGCAAGATCCAAACACCCCTCCAAAGTTCATAATCCAAATAGGTGAAACAGATACATAATCATCACATAAACATGGCAACTCAGTTAGCCCTTTTCATCTTTGCTTGGAGAAAAATTTCTGAGGTTGCAAAACTTCTCTAACATTTTTTTTCCAAGACTTTGTCTAGCATCCTGAGGCATTGGAGTTTCCTAATATGTAAGTGCCCCATAACTTACTCAAACAAAGAATCTCTCAAAGAAAGGAACAGATCCATGTGGAAAAGAGCATGCACTGCATGTATACCTACTTATAATGGCTCAAAGAATTTGTTGCCCCAAAGATATACAACAGACTTTTGAAAGAGGTAGCACCTATGGTTTAGGAAGGGGGTTCTCAGTTAAAAGCCGAACAAGTCTAGATCTACCTCCTAGCCTTCCAAAGAATCAGCATCCAAATAATTACCAGCTCATGTGTGTGGACAAGAGTTGATGGCCTCCTACATTTAGCTTCAATTTGTGTGCCACAAAGCCACATGAGAAGAAATAGGTTGCTTTTGTTGTTGGGTCGTGCCTTTATGCAAGGACTATGCATTAACTTGGGTTGGCAACACCCTAACACAAAAAGTTTCTTCTATTTTATGGGTAGAAACAGGTGGTTTGAAAAATATCTATAAAAGATACTTAGTAACTTAGAACTAGTTTCAAGGTCTTGAACTTTAAGCTCTAGAAGTATGTAAAAGGGAGGGAAATGATTTGATACTTCATTTTTTTTCAGTTTTTTGAGTGCAATCTTAGTTTAGTTGCAATTTTGTGTTTTATAAAGTAATGTGGATTGTTACATATTACAAAAAATGTAATATAATGTGGAGTTATAAGTATAACTTAAATAAAAATACTGTAAATATCATTTCATGGCCCTCCTGTATTTTTTTACACCTTTATTTAGACTTGACTCATTATTTGTGATGGGTCCCCTCAAGTTATCTTGTATGGTTGTTCCTCCAATGCTACTCAACAACCTATTGGCCATCCTAATGTACATTGTAGGACTCCACCACTTCAATATATTTCCTTCCTTTGGTGGCATTATGCACATGCATGCAACCTAAGCTCATGAACACTCCCATAGCATTTGATGCTTACTATATCTTACATGCACAAATACACACATTTAGTAGACCCAAATTATTCATATTTTGATGAAGGGATTGAGGAGTACTCATTGGATTTTGAGTTCTCAAAGAAAGCAGCCATCACTATTATACATGGCCCTGCCTCATATCCATAGCCATTGGCCCATCACTACAAACAACTTTGTTATAATATATAAGTATAATTCCAGTGAAGATGATTCATTGGAGTTGGTTTAGGTAGCACAACTTTAGGTTTATAAGTTGTAGATTGGATAATTTCAAATTGGAATTTTCTTAGCCCATTCCCAAGTGAAGAAACATGGAAAGGTGCCTCTTTGAATTTGTGTCTTATTAGAGTTTTTTCTCAACACCATATTCACAAAAAGATTTTGAATATCTTTTCCATTAATTTGCATCCCATGCGGTTTCAATTGAATTTAGTTGAATTTCAATTCAACTCAAATTCCATTTGATGTGTTTGAATTTAGTTTAAGAATTTGAATTCAATTCAAGTTGCATTGTAATCTTGTTCATGCTTCAATTTCACATAGGAATGAATTAGTGTTTTTCACTTCAAGAACATTTAGAAATTTTTCTTATTCCACAAGGATATATGTCTTTTCCTTGGTTTTTTATGCTTTTAGTCTTGGTGCAAATAAATTGGGGTTATTACATGTTACAAATTGCATTTTATCATTATTACCTTTTGATTGAAATTCATTTATATCAAGGTCATTTCAACATGTCATGTCATTGACATATGATCATGTGTTGTTTAATTAGGCTTCATGTGGATATGCTAGCATTGTACAAGAGATTGTTAATAAAGGAACAAATGTCAATACAAAAGGTGAGAATGAAAAGTTGTCTTTTTCATTTAGCATGTGAAAACTACCATGATGGAGTTGTTTCAATATTATGCATAGTATTCAATCTTTTCTTTATTTCTTTTTTCATTTCATAGATCATAAATTGTATAAATTTGTGCAAATTTGTGCAATTATGTAAATATATATGTACATAGGGCAAGAAAGAACAAATGTGAAAGTGTGTTATGAATTTGGTAATGATTCAATGAGAATGTGTTTTGAACACAAAATAAGAATGAAGGTTGAACACATAATTAAAAATATTAATATTAAGTATAAATGTGTTTTATCACATAAATTGTGATATTTGGTGGAACTTTTTTTTTGGTGAGTTTTTAATGTTTGGGCATGCACATATATATGTTTTTTTTAAATTGTGGTTTTCATTCACTTAAGGTGTTACATAACAATTGATGTTTTCTTCATTATGTGTGCATTATGTGAAAAAAAATGATTGAAAGAATTTTAGTGAACCAAAACATGAAATATATGTTTCGATCACTTGATTAAGTTTTTGTGCATCACATGGGTAAAAGCATGATTACATGGTTCACTTTTGATATTATGAAAATTCCACATCTTACATTAGCTACAATTCTTACAATTATAATAATTATCAAAGTATAAAATTTATAATTATCCCTTATGCTTTTGGTCACAAATATTGATAAGTCACGCTATAGATATCCTTAAACATGTGATTGGTGAAAAAATTCATATGAAAGCTTGGAAATTTCAATGTGAAATGGAAAAAATGAAAAAATGAAAAAAATCACAACACTTAAATTTATTTAAAATTAAAAATATTTTATTGAGGAAATTGAATACTTATTTTTAAATGCTTACATTTAAAGTTTATTTATAATATAGAAAAATTACAATTGTAATAGTCCAAATTGTTTGCCTAATTATATTTTCACTCACATCATTAATATATAACACAAGCTAAATGATATTAACCCATTTATACCATTAAAAGCATATTTTTAATGACATGGATATTCATCTTTCAAAAAAGAAGAAAATAAATAAATACTTAAAGCCTATTTATTTATCAAATTACTTAAACAAGATGAAAAAAAGATTAAAAAATTTGAAAATTTGAAAATCCAAAATAAAATTGATTAAATAAGGGTTAAAGAGGTATTTTAAAAATAATATTATCTTTGAAAGTCTTTGGTTTAATAAAATCACTGAAGGAAATCCTATTATTTACAACCACCTAGGTGCAAACAAGATCAAATGAGCTAACGATGTTACTTTCAAAAAAGATTGCATGTTTTTTTGCCTAAAAATAGCTTTTCAATAGAAATGAATTTTTGAACAATTATTTTTTCAATTTTTTAAAATAATTTTTTATAGTTGTCCAAGTACATGAAATGTTTTTTTCTTTATAAAATTTGAATAAATATGAATTTTTTAAAGTGTGTTGATTCTTTGTAAATTTAATATTTTGTCTTTAAAAATGATAAGAAATTCAAATTAGAACCAAAAACTGATTTTTAAATTTATTATGTTTTCTTCTATAATGAACTACAACATTTCTTAACACATCATGTACATTATACCCCATTTATATGTGGTTAAAGACTTTTGAAGTTCTAAAATTTTAGATCAATTTAGGAAAGTTTTTTGAGTTTTTAAAGTTTTGGAATTCGCATATTTTAGGGTATGGATGCTTTTGAATCTGGTTAGTAGGTATTTATTTTCTTATTTTTCCCCATCAATTTTATTTTATTATATGAGTCCTTTTGACAATCCTTTGCAAATTTCTTATGCAATAGGTGTTCATTTTCAAAGGTCCTAAATCAAAAGTTAAACTTAATTTTTTTTCAAATGGATTTTTTATTTGAATTCCTTAACATTCATATGAATGAAAAAAGTAACAACTTACCATGATTGCCATGATTTTAAATAATAAAAATAAATATTTTTTCAATTTTGACTATTTTCTTTATCATCAGACGCCCTTTTCGATTCATTTGATTATGATTGCACCCACCTCCTTTATAATTAAATACAACTAAATGTCGCCTATAATTTTAAATAGTTGTTAATTCAACTATTTTAAAGTTTGGATGAATTTATGTTGCTTTTGCAATTAGGCTATGATTATGATTAATTCCATCCTTCTTTTAAGCTAATTTCTCAAAGTGTTTTTATATTTTTTACAACACCATATATATGTTTAATTGCACACACAACCAAAATAATCACATTACAATTGCATTTGGTATTTAAGTTATTTACATACCTATCTATTACGTATTAGATACTAGGTAGGTATTTAGTAGGTTGGTGAAAACATGGTAAAAAAAATTAAGGGCGCCAAGGTAAAAGTCATTTCCCAAGGAATGCACATGTCACGTGTCACTTTTGTGTTGGTTTATAACTTAAAAATTTGTATTTCAAATACCTAGTTTAACACTCATGTTAAATATAATTATGTTTTGATCACAAATTGATTTTATATCATATATATTATGCATTCATGCCTTCTATCACATAAATATGAACCATTTTTGTTAAGGCCACATTTTCAAAATCCATAATTTTTGAAAACATATTTGAACCAAATGTGTTTAAATTGGTTATAAAAACAATTTTCATTGGTTCAAGTCAATTTTCCCTTCTTATCATCAATGTTAAAATCTTTTCCAATTTTCAAAAGGAATGATGCACATTTGGTAAAAAAAACATGTTTGAAAAAAATAGGGACTATCCATTCTTAAGGTTTGAATGCTTTGAACATGCAAAAAACATTTTTGATTTGTGTCAAGCTTTGAGCATGTAAACTTTGCAATTAATGGAAAATTTTCCAAAAACTTTTATGACAATCCAAAATATTATGCTTCCTTTGTGATCTTTAAAAAATAAAAAAATGTAGTTTTAAGGAGTGTCCATTCACTTGGGTGGCTCCTTTGATTGTGTTTTTACCCAAGTAGGTATTACATACTAGATACCTAATAGTGCACCTAGTAGGTAGGTACCTACCTATAGTTATTAGTAGGTAACTAGGTATTAGGTACTTAATTCTATCATTAGATACTTAATTAACTAACTAGTAACTTATTACCTATTTGTACCTAATCAATTACTAGGTACTAGATACCTAATATTATTACTAGGTACTTAACTAACTAACTAGTAACTAAATACCTATTCATATTTTACTAATTATTAACTACTAGATACCTAGTATTAATGGTAAGTATTAACTTTTATTCCTATGGAAATACACTCAAAGCAAGTATCGTAATAATGTTTAAATCTACTAGATTTTAGATCTATTAACAATTCTTTTACTAGTATTCCTAGTCCAAGTCCTTTACTTACAGGTACTGACCATATTTTGTTATGAAAATCCTTAATCCTTTTAATTTTCTTCCATTTACCCTTTACATGTTTTGCCACACACAAATAGTGTTTAAAAAAAATCCAACTTGCAAAGAAAAATGACACACAACAAAAACATGGAGGAGAGGAAATGTTCCCCCATTTCCTTCCAAAACCTTACTTGAATAACAAGAATTCAAGAATCTACTTCATGTCCAATTCTAAACTAGTTTAGAGATTGTCCACCTCTCCAATCTTACTCTATTTGCCTATTTACTGTTATTTTGCCTACTTACCTAATTTTGTTTTTGCTCACTTGACTAATTCTTACTTTGCTTATATGTCCAGTTCTTATTTTGCCTACTTGTGTAGTTCTTATTCTACCTAAATTACCCCCCTTATATTTTGTATTTGGTCTTTGAAATCCTTACTACACGAAAGAAAAGTAATTATTACAAGTTTAAACATCTACTTTTGTTTAGGAAGTTATGCAACATCCTATAAAACCTCGATTTTGACCTCTTGTCCTTCATTTGTTGCCATTTTACGTATTGTTTGGGAATCAAGAATGTGTATTTCTTGCTTTGATGCAACAAGGATTAGTGGTAATTGAAATGGAAACAATACAAGTTTTGTGGCTTGTTCCTACTCCATCTCCTATGTAGACTATCCTAGTTCCCACAAGGTCCGCAATGAAATAATGAACTTTGTTGATTGAGATGACATTTGAACTAACCTTCCAAATACTCTTATTGTTGAACTGGTTCTATTTTAGGAAAAATGCCATCACCTTTGAGGTCAGTATAGTAATAAGTACTAGTGTATGTTGCGCTTGCTTGTTTAGTTCAAGGGTAATTACAAGCTAAAGTGGACCGAAAACAAAATTTGAAGATTCCATAACAGCACATATTTTTAGCGCATTTTGATTGTGACAAATGTGACATTGTTGTCCATGCTTAAGCCACATCTGATTCTTTAAAATAGACCTAGGACCATTATTTTGCTTATGTATATATAATCATTGTTCGTATTTTTAAAAAATAAAAAGTTTCATTTTAATATCAAAATGAACTTTACAAAATTGGTACATTTTGTGATTTTCAAAATTCCATTAATGTACATTTCATGTTATAAAATGGCATGGAAACTTCCATTTATGGTTCATCAACATGTCATTAAAATTTGAGAAAAATATAAATGTTCATCGATAAATTTTTTATATAAGTGAGATATATATATATCCTTTAATACCTATAGTTATTCAATGTATTGACATTGAATATTTTTTTAGTGTGTATGTACAAATTTATCATCTAAGCATTTGAACTTAAAGGGGTGTAAAAAAAACTACGCTTGTACATGATTTTATGGACACTTAAGTTGCAATTACCTAGAGGTGAATTTGATTTAATACCATTAAGACTTGCCTAAAAAGTAAGGACTACCTGGTAGTGATTCCAGGCTCAATACTAGTGGAATGTATTAAAAGTTAGGAAAGGTAGTCTTGTATGCTTGTAATTAATCTTATCATTACTCATACCTATCATAACACTTGTTGTAGATCCTCCTTAAACATATCTTGTACCTCCTCCCACCATTTTGTAAATTCACCTACTTGAATAGCCAATGTTTCACATCGTAGGTTAAATAATGCATTTTTTACCTTAAATTTTTCATATTTTATAACCTATAGTTTGCAAAATATGGCTCTTGAGTCTTCAACTTGGTAATAATACCTATCAATGTGGTGATCTCCATTTGTAGGTCCTATACCTTTTGTTGCGACTCATATTCATATCATTGATTTGCAACTTAAGAGCCACACACTTATTGACTTCTTTGGCTTTTGTGATTTGTAAATCTTTTACACGTGCATGTATGCTATGTATGTTTTGGTCCACAACCTTGCTATTACATTGCCAACCCTCTTATTGAACAACCAAGTCATCCATCTGTTATTTCACCTACCAATACTCCTTGTTCCTATTGTCATACACCTATTACAAGTGAAGTTTCTCTTTCTTGACCCATTCAACTTCTTTCACATGCTCTTCATTGTTGGTCTACTTTTATTTGAGTAATAATAAGTCTTGATGCATACCAACAACTAGTTTAATCATGTCTTGTACTTCATGTGACAATTTTTGGATTCGTGTTTTTTCTTGTTCTAGAGAATTCTAAACCTATAGCTTTTCTTCTACCACCTACTGGTTGACTAGATGTAGCCTTGACATTTTTAACAATACAACAAACATATGTTGGTTGTATTCAACCACTTGTTGGAACATACCTACTTTTTGTTTATGTGGATTAGCACCTCATTCCATTGGCACATTGTAAATGGCGTATGGAAACTGAATGTAACATCTTTTGAACTAATGTTAAAAGACATATTGAATGGGTAGTAAGTAAACATGTCTATTGTGGAAGTACTTAAAGTACCTATAGTATAATTCAATTTGTCTTTAATACCTGGGTGCATCATTTGTGATTAAGTTTAATGTACCTATTGAATTAGTTATGGGTAAGGTGTGGTTTATTGCCGAATTGGTTTAGGTTGTTCTTGTGCCTTTTGTTGATGTACAGGTTCTTACTATTGGAAATAATCAAAGTCCTCATCCATTGTAGGTGTAGGAAATTGATGCTACTTGAATTCTTGTGCACTTTGACTTTGACCCATAGGTGAAATTGGAGTTTGACTTCACTATCATGTGTCTTTTGTAGTCAAGTGATGGTTGTGGCTCTTTTTGTTCCCATTTTTTTTTTTGTTGTTGAAAAAGGGGACCTTCATTTCCAAGTTCATTTGATTGCATAACAAATTGGGGCTAAGTACACATATGCTTTTGCTCCACCAACGTTGCCTACCTAGGTGATTGACTATCTATTCAAAGTGGTCAATGGGTATTATGCAAGTGTTGCTAGATTTGTTTTGTTGTATGCCCACCTACACCAAGTTGGATGATGATGGGGGTACCTATTTTGTTGTTTTTTCCTTTGGAAACTAGTATTGCATGTGAATACTTCAATTAAGGGAGTAGAGTTGCAAATATCCTTATTCTCCACCACCTTATTGGTTCATTTCAGCATTGTTATCTAAGTTATAGTCCAACATTGCAACCTTTTTTTCATGTGGTTCATCTTGATGCCAACCTAGTTAATCGGATTTCTTGAATTTGTAGTTATGAACATAATAACATTTTGGTTGTGGAAATAACTTACTTGCTCATGTTGCTAAATAATTTACAATAATGTTGCAAATTGAATGTTGTATGGATGCATCATCTTGTAAAGACTCCATTACATTCCTTTTCAACATGCATTTGAGGTCCCATTGTAATATTTGCAAGTGTTTATGGCATGCTCTTTTATGCATATTGCTAATTCTTAGTCACTTGTATTAAAAATCTTGACATTAGTAGAAATATTGTCATTTCCAATTATCATATGTAACTATTAGACCCCCTAATTACATAAGATAAATTGCACATGACATGCACTTGCAACAATATGTATGGGATAATATATACAATATGGATTCATATTTCATCCATTCATATATTTTATAAGGGTTGCACATGTAATTAAGGTGCAACTACCATGATCACCATTTGAATTTTTAATAACCAATTATGTGGTGACATGTGGAATTCGATCCATATTTCAATATTGAATATTATTTATAAATTAAAAATATTTAAACCATTGAATAAACTATGAATTAGATTTCGACATGTGTCCATATGTTGAAATGAGTTATACTATGACACATGGCAATTTAAAAAACCCCATGATTATTTATTTATTAGGTAGGTAGGAAGGTAAGCCTAGGTAGCTAGGCTTAAATAGGTTTATGGGATAAAAAATTCAATTGTAAACACAACCAACCTAGTTGTATGGTACATGCAACTACTATATTGCACCTATGCAATATTAACCTAATTTACCAACTACCTAGATTATTTATTTTATAGATAATGATAATATTATTAACAACTAATGGTACTAATAAAATAATACTTAATAAGATAAATTATTCATATTAATTATTATTATTTATTAACAATTATGTTAAAAGTTAAATATTATTTTGGTAGTTGTAATTACTTATAATGATTAACAATGAATACTATTATAATATTATCAATTTTAAGCTAGAAGCTAGCTTAGGTTAGAATATTTATAGGCTAGGTAATGGTCTATTAGCCATAAGTATCTAAACATAATTAATAATAATAATACAAGTAATGATATTAATTGTGGTTAAATCGATTTTGGTTAAACTAACCATGTTTAAACTAATTTTGGCTAAAGTAATCATAGCTAAATCAATTAAAAGGTTAATTAAATTAACCATGGATAAATTAATTAGAACATTAAATTAATGATGGTTAAATTAATCATGATTAAATTATGCATGGCTTAACTAATTAGAAGGTTAAATTAGTTAGTTTAACTATGTGTATTTTAGTAATTTGTTAATTTAGCCATGGTTAATTAATTAATTTAGTTAGTGTAGCCATGGTTACTTTAATATCCTCATTGATTAAGCCATGGTTAGTTTAACCAAGGTTTAGCTTAGGTTTAACTTTGATTAGTGCGAGTTTAGTTTCTAGGTTTAAAAAATGTTTTGCCTTGGGTGACATTAGTTAGCATGGGTTTGACTTTAGTACTAAAGGTATTATAAATATATTATACATAACCTAAATAGATATATTATGTGTACTAACGTAGGTATGTATTAGGTTATGTCATGATTTTTATGACACGTGTCCATTTTGTACATTACTAGTTGCATGTTAGTTGCACAAACATATGACCAAAAATTATACAATACCAATTTTGTAGTTGTAGGCATAACTAATTTAGTTGCAAATGACACCTAGTTGCACGTAGTTGCATAATGATTAGTTGCAAATGACATGATTTCTACTAATGTGAATTTTTTTGTGATAGCAGGTTTGTCAATACATACCATTTTATTCTACACCCTTACAAAAATCTAATCATTAGTGGTGATCTTCCATATATTTAGAAATTGCACAAGAAAGGCATGGTGTAGAGTCTTCCATTCGACGAAAAAAACCCTACTAAACTAGCAACATTTGGTCAAACACATTCTTATCCTTTCATGCTTACCCATGTCTATATGTGTTCAAGCTTTGTCATATATTTTTGTGGTGCTAGTGTGAACTAACTACACGTCCACTTCTTTTGGAAGTATGGGTTTGGACATCATTTTTTCCTTCTTTTTGATAGTATGTGAATTTGAAGGTGTAGGTTACCTTGTTGTATTTAGTTGAATAACATGTTGCGCAGAACAAGTAATGTGAGGTTTCGGCATCAATGCAGTTAGTGTTGGAGTTCTATAAGTGTTGTCATTTTTTCCTCCACCTATTCCTTAGCCACATGTATTTTTATTGAGTTTTTAAGCATTGTTTCAATCTATTACCTTTGTTGTTATTATCTATGATGTTTCTTCAACATGTGCTCAAGCTCTTGTTCATTCGTTGTTGGGAATCTGCATTGTTTTGCAATTTTCTCCAAATCACCTTCGTCTTTCTACTTTTTGTAAATAAAAAAAGGGGAATAAGGATGTCTTCCTGGAGATAGTACCTTCAAAGGTGTAGCATTGAATGACAATCCATTCCTTTCGCTTGTTTTTCCTCGTCTTTTGTCATCTATTCTTTTGCTATGCATGCCAACCTTTCCAAAAAGCTTTCTACATTCATTTTGTAGTATGTTTGTAATGGGTGTGCCAAGAAAAGATTCAATTTGTTGTTTATAAACAAAAACCAATGTACTCCTCACTTAGGGTAATCCATTTTGAATGACAAATTTTTTTAGTGATCTTATTTTTTGGCAACATAATAATGGCTCCCACATGGGCCACCAACGTACAATTGTTCAAAAGTTTGTCAATGTGGCTTACTAACAACTTTTGGGTGAATGTGGATGCATCCAAAATGTCATCCTCAACATCACCATTGATAGGCACTTTGTGTATGAACTTGTTTCTTTGGGCTTGTTTTTCAAATAACCCACTTGACATTTAAGTTGATTCCCACTATTAATATCCATACAACTTGTTAAGTTATTGGTACTAGTACCCATATTATCAATTGGAGTACCAATGATTTTGACCTTCTACAACTCAATGGCATCACCCACATTTCGACTACCTATTGTTAATGATACAAATCATGATGTTTATGTATGGGTGGGTCAAAGCACGGTAAAGTGAACCAAAAAGTACATCCACCTAGATCCAAATTTTAAATATGTAGTTTTTCAACATAAACATAAGAAAGTAGGTTCAATTTTTTTATAAATCTCATTATGGAAGCCTCCATGCTTCCATTGAGCTTTGATGAGTTGAATATAAAAATTGAAAAACTTTAGTATAATAAAATACATAACAAGTAGGAATGAATCCAATAAGTTAATATTGTGTTAAAATTCTTATTTCTACATTAGACATTAAATATATTTTGATTCTACTCTAGAAAATTTCAAAATCCATTAGTGTATTTGACTTTTAAATAAAATAGATCCAACATTTGATCTACTTGTATTTGAATTTTAAACTACTTTGCAAGTTGTGACATCTATTTGAGAATATATACAAACCTACTCTAAACATGTGGGTGTGATCACAATCAAATGAGACAATGATGATGAAGGACTATAGTCCTTTTTGTTGTCATTTTCACTTTTTCATAAAAAGGATTTTTGGGATGAAATCTTTGCAATGTATTACTAAAAATACATATAATGTTTTCAATACATCACATTTTTGGTACTAACTTTTCATGAATAACTAAGAATTTTTAAAAGTGTACAAATTCTACCAAATTCTGTGTTTCATTTGAAAAATTATCTTAATTTCAAATTGTATGAAAATATTTTAATTATTTTGTGGTTTATTTAATTGTTTCCTAAACTACAAGTTTGTTTAGATGTCATGTACATTACACCCCATTTACATGTGGTAATGGACTCTTGAATTTTAAAATTTTTGTTCAATAGATTTAAATTTCACAAATTGTGAGTGTTTTTTGAGTGTGGATAATCACTTAACATCATCTCAATTTTTTTCTCATCAAAATTCCTTTATAAAGAGAGTCTTTAGCTTAATAATTTTGTAATATTGATTACTTTTGATGGAACTGTTCAGGTTCAAAGGTCCTTTATTAAAACCAAAACCCAATTTTTTTTTGAATTGTTTTTTGAATTCTTCAGCATTCATATTAATCATTTAGCACTACATTCCATGATTAATATGGCATTAAAGTGGCACCACAAAAATATATCTAACAAAATTACAGTTTGTATAAAGTTTTGGTAGTCGTTTGATGTGCTTTTTGGTTCGTTTGATTGTGATTGCACCCATGTGGTTTTAAAATATAGTTGTAGCAAAGTCAAAAAGATTCATAAAATTAAAAATTAAAGTAAATAATATTTTAAAATTCAATATACCAAGGCTTATTTGATGGCCATTTTCCATTTATGCCACAAGGTAATTTTTTGGTTTATTTTACGATATGTGCGAATGGTGAAACAAAAGATGAAGACATGGTTAATTTGTTCATATCCACTTTATGTAATAAAATCTCGAAATGGAGTTAAAATTTTCTTGTAAAACATCCAATTGCCCTTTTACAAAGTTGGAACATGCATTTTACAAAAGGTTCCAATCCAACCAATGGCTACTCCATAATTTATATCGATGGATTTGTTGGGTACGTTTCAATATTAAGAACATGCACCTTTGGCATTTCTACCACCATCTCCACATCATCCAGTTCATCTTCATTCACAAAGTACCATTGAACATGTGGTTCACATTGAAAATATTCTAGATTAGTAGCAAGTAGAGAAAAACCCTTTATCCTCTTTTTTTTAAAAATGTTTTGGTAAGGCTTCCAAATCAACAAATACCTTTCTTATGATAAAGGCAGGATTTTGATGAAACACCTATAAAATTGAGCCATACCATTAAAGACCTAAATTTGTTGTGGGTTTTGTAGGTACTAGCTTATTCATTATTGCTTGAACCTTTTTAGGGTTTGGTATTTTTCCTTGGAAACTATGAACCCTAAAATCAGTCTTGCAAATACCATAAAAGCACATTTTTCTAGATTGAAATTGATTTTATATTTTTCTGCATTTCTGAAAGCAAAGTCTGAGCTTCATTAAATGACTTTCTAGATTATGAAGTTATCCAAAAATATCTTCATGAATTGATTTAAGTACTCTTTGAAACCCTTGCTAATTACTCTCTGGAAAGTTGGTGGCCCATTTTTAACACCAAATGGCATCATGATCTAAACAAAAGCTCCCCAATCTGTTCCAAAAGTTGTTTTGTACCTATCTGATGGTATCCTATATATCCATCTAAAAACAAATAAGTTTCATACCCTACTATATTGTTTAGTACCTCATCAAAAAATGGCAAAAGATAAGGATTTTTTTTTGGTTGCCTTATTCAATTTTTTGAAATCCACACAAGTTCTCAATTTTCCATTCTTCTTAAGCACTACCACTATGGGTGATAACCATGTAGCATCCTTTATTGGTTGAATGAATTTGGCTATTAATAATTTGTCAATGTCTTATTTAATAGCTACAACATAATTAGGGTTTAATCTGTACCTTGCTTGATGTGCTAATAGTATTGAGGTATCTAACTCAATTATGTGTTGAACTAATTTTGGAGGTATGCCTTTCAAATCTTTGTAAGTCCAAGCAAACACATATTGAACTCCTTAAGTAACATCTAAAACTTCTTAATTTTCTCCTTTGTTAATTGTGAATTAACTTTGATGTATTGTGGATTTGCTTATACCAAGATTCAACTTAACAAGTTGTTGTTGTTTGATCAAAGTCCAATGTGCTATCTACAGATTTTGTACCTGTATTTTTGCTAGCATCTCATCCACTTAATATCGTCCTAACTATGATGGTAATAGGTTCTTGGATAAACCTTGTCTTCCAATGAAACCTTTGGTTTGCCACAAAAGTCTTCTTATTTCACTATTGAAGGCACCACTTCTGTAGTTGTTTGATTTAATGTCCTTTGCTTTGAATCATATTCCTCAATGCTTCTGATTTCTGATACTCTAACATTCAATAATGAAACTATTTCTTCTAAGAATGTAATTGTGCCAATTGAGAATAATTTTGGTTCTGTTTCAAAGATTGGATCCTCCTCTTCATCTATTAACCCTTGCATCAAGTCATAACAAATAAGTACTCGGGGCCTTCTAGTTTCTGCTCCCAATCTCCTGTTAACTATTAACAAATATTATTCTGATTGTTCCATTACCTTGAACAGTAATGACATTGTTACCCTAGTCATGTGTAACCTTTGTGTCTTTGAGCTAAGGTTTTCTTAGTAACATAGAATAGCAAGAATCTACCACACTTTTTAAAAAATAGTAAATGTGGCTATATATGGAATACCATGTATGTGAATCTTCAAATTCTTGATGATTCCTAAAGGCCTAATCATACTCTATTTGCCATTTTAAGGTGGTATGGAGTTGGTCCTAATTTAAGTAAACCTAACTTTGTTATGAGGTTTTTTGTTATAATGTTCACACTTGCGCTTCCATCTATCAAAACATCTTCAACAATGTTCTTCCCCACTTGTACTTGGATAACTGCCATTTGGTTATCTACCTCTATGGTTGTTGTGTCTAGTTCAGAATGTGTCTCAACCACTATGGCTACACTAGGTTTTGATATTTGCTTAATATCTATAATTGGGTTTTTTGGCTTCAATTTCTACCACATATACTTTTTAAGATTTGGTGTTATCTTCAGTAATTGACTTAGCCCTCAAAGTATAGGTCGTCTCCAACATCTATTTACTGATATCTTGGAATATTTGTTCCACAAAAATAACTTTGTTGATAGGACTAGTAGACAAACTTTGTGACATAATGGGTTTTGTAGAAACCTCAAATTCTGGCAATCCCACCCAACTTATATTCCATTATGTTTTTCCCTTTGGAATCATATTTTGTAATGGGTCCTTTGCTTACATCTCTTGAATAGTCTTGACAAAAGATTGTTGTAGTCTTTGTTCCTCTTCACAGTTAGCAGCAAAGTTCTTCTTTATTGGTTTTTTGTCCTTAAACACATGTTCTTCAATATCCTAACTCTTGGTGATGGCCATATTCAGATCCACCATATGGATTAAAGGTTTTGAAACCTTGGGTTCTACCACAGCTTGTTTATTTATAAACTTCACTCCTTTATTCTTAAACATATTCTTCATATCATTATACTTAAAAAAATCTATGATCTTATGTCCTGTATCACCACAAATATGACAAGAATATCTCACATGCCTTTGTACTTTAATTTGTTGAGTTGTAACCTTAGAAATTGTAGGAACATGGTTTTTGACTCTATAGGTTTCAACATTATGATTTATCTTGTGACAATTTGTACATTACAAATTTATTTTATTTAGAACTATCTGAGGTTTGTGAATTGATATTATTCTACTACTCTGTGGTATTGATACACTGCTTCTGGCGTCTATTTAAAAATTCTTTCTTCACAAACCAAAGTTGTTTCCTTATGTTGTTGAAGAGTTTCTCTTTTCATACATGTTGTTGTTACATACATATATGGTTGTAATCTAGATCTAAAAACAATAGCTAAAAAATTATTTGTTGTATTGTGTTGAAGACAATTAGCCAACTTCAGTAATATCTCATAATAGATTTCCACTCTTTCATTCTTCTCATGCTTCATGTTTTTCAACTATAGGTAAACTTGTTCATCATTTTGAACTATTCTATACCTTTTACAAAAGGTTAATTACAATTTTACAAAAGTACAAATTTGGATAATCTCCAAGATAATTATTACACCAGTCAGACACAATATCTTTGAGGTAAAAATGAACAGATTAACAATTTTTGGATCATCCGTTTCACTATTTATTCTAATGGAAACTTTAAATACTCTAACATGAACATCTGGGTCAGAATACTTGACATACTCAAGATATTTAAGTGGCCAATGATAAGATGTACTTGGTGGTTATGGTGGCTTGCTTAGATGCACATTGGCAATCCGAAATATCCTGGAGGTCTTGGTGGATTTGAGTTGCCTCTTCCTTGATTTGATGGTTAACTAACAAAAATTTTGTTCACCTTTTTAGGAAAAATCTTCATGCAAATTCTCAAATTATGTTCCCCTTGGAGTGTGGTTTGGATTTGATACTACCAACAGTAGTAACTAGTGCTGACACAAATGGAGCTTCAATAATTGTAATTATAGACTGGGGCATGGCCACATAATACATTGCCATAGATCTTACTTGTTCTATTCTGAAATTTGAAATTCCTGGCATAGGTAACTCTAATATTTTTCTATTATAACAAAATTTATATAGGAGCTACAGAAATAGGTACTGCATTTACCCCAGTTTGAGCTCTCATTTTTACTTTTGTTATTTCTCCATATTTGTTCTCTTAGTTTATTTAGAATTTTGACCCTCTCATGGTATAGATCCTCTAACTCAATAGGTCCATGATTTCCTACTCTTACAAGTTGTGGATTTAGATTCTGGAAATGTTCAACAAATCCTTGCCTCACATTATCTTCAATAAATGGACATTCATTGATATGACGTTTAATTTGATGGCAGTATGTGCAACGTGGAGAATTTGGTCTTGGAACTCTATTGACACTATGGATTCCTCTACTCCAATCCCTTGGAACTCCACTATTAATGCTACCATTCTGCTGCTTAATTTTGGGTTCACTATACTTCACTTTTACAACCATAGGAACACCTTTTGCTATTGTTGGTTTTGTTCTTGGTAAGATTATAGTTTCTTGTTTAGTTATAAGTACCGGCTCAATTCTTTTGGATATTCTGATACCTTGAGTTGTGGCTTCTTGTTCAACAACATAATGATTCGGAGGTTCAAAATTGTGAGGTCTTTGTTCAAACTCTTCATTCTCTTGGCCTTCTCGATAATAAAGAGGTGAGACAGATTTGTATTTTAGTACCACTTCCTCCTTTTCTAACTTGTTGAGTCTTTATTGTTCTTGAATCAAAGCATTAAAGTTATGTTGTTACATTAGATTTGATGATTTTAACTAACTTTTTGTCAAAGTTTAGATTCCTGACTCTTTTGTATAAACTCAACTTGTGATTTTGCATTTTCAATCTAACACTCTTTTCTCTTGGAGTTTTGTTGCAGACTATTGGTGTGCCTTTGTGCTTCACTAGTTTGCACTTCACAAGGAATAATCAATGTTACCTGAGGCGTTTTGTGCCTGGTCTTTCTTTTGTCCATGGATGTTTCTGTTTTATTCAAGAAACTCTTCTAAGTGTTTCAGATGGTTATTCTACTTAATCTGCACTCAAATTGTTGTTAATGGTAGCACCATTTTCCACTTGTTCATGTAATACAACTTGATGTAATTGTTTCCTCAAACTTCTAGTTACAATTTTATTTTCCATTTCTCCACATCCTAATTCAAATTTAAATAAACTTTTGCATTAGAACAAAATCCTCATAGTTAGCTACTTTACTTAAATATGTTTCCTAAACAAAAAAATTATGATCAAGATTTGAAAAAAATGCAGAAAACAAAATTGAAGTTCATTATCTATGTATAGAAACAAAAATTTCAACAACAAGACATAAACAACATTTTGAAATTCTCTTTGAATTCAAACCCTAGGATGGTCACCAAATGGTAATACAAAATCTCTAATCTTATATTCTAGTTTAAAATTTGGACTAAAATTTAATAAAGCTAATATTAACATAATCTGCTCATTTGGGTCTATTGAAAACTAGTTTCAAAATTAAAATCCAGTAATGAAAGTATGATAAAAAAAATCAAAATAACAACTCTAACTAATGAAACAAAGCTTTTCCAAAGATCAAAACATATTTCTCTCATACTCCATTAAAGTTCCATGTTCTAGAATGATACAATGGTCTCCCATCTCTTTTTCTTCCCCAAAATATATACTTAATAAAAAACAACCCTATGTTTTATTCAATTTCAAATGGTGATAAAAACTATGTAATCTAGCTAGTAATTCCTAAAACAGTAACTACGTAAATAAAAATATATTAACTAATAATTACCACAAGTAACTACTCCCTTAACAAGATAACAAAACATGACATTTAAGTAAACTTTCAATTGTTGCATAAACATTATCTTTTACATAACCTGAATTCACAAAGATACAAAAATGATGAAAAGAGCTATATGAAGCAGTAGGTTCACGTACAATTTGGAAGTTAAGTTGCACCAACAATAGAGTAACTTAGGTTAACATTGGAACATGAACAACTACCATTACTTTAGCAAAAGTTGTTGTAGGTATTGGAAATGTATTTATTGTGCACCTTGCCAAAGCGTGTTTAGATTAATGAAGGTTAACAAACTATCGTATGGGCAATCTTCTAACCTATAGCGAAAACAGACCGTAAGGAACCATAACATGGGGTCTAGTCGAGTTTTTGTACAATTATCATGAGTGCATCAAGGTCAAGGGTTACTTCTTTTAACAAAGGGTGGCTTGAAAAGCTCCAAGTCCCAACTAAAACCTTGGTGCGAACAACCTTCCGAGGGCAATTGCAAAGAACATAGAAAAACGCTCATCAACCTAAACAACAAGCAAACACCCAAACATAAAAACAAGGGATCACCTTAATAAGCTCCCCCCAAAAGGATTAACACCTAGGTGCAAAAAACCAAGGGATCAAAGTATAATTAAAAAGGAAATGGGTAACATATCAACCATAAGTATTGTTAAAGGTACATTGGGCAAACCAAGTCGTGCATACGATGATGCTCGTAATGTGAAAATCTATAAAGGAAAGGTTGTAGATGGTAGGTAATGGGCTACCCCCCCGTTCTAAATGTAGTGTGTCTATGGCTAGAAAGGGTAGTAAAATCAACAAAAACAACTAGTGAAATTAACGCCAATAAAAGTAAATCTAGACCGGTGATGGCTCTTGCGCTCAATTGTGTATTTTACAAGGACATTTAAAACATAGATAACTTTAAAGCTACAAGAGATTGAAAGGTAATTTTGCCCTAGAAAACAACAATAAAAGCAAAGTAGAAATGATTGATAAAGGCCTTGAAGAACTATCTAAAGAATTGATAAAACAAACTCCTTGAAAACCAATTAAGCAAATATTCATTTTTGAATTGAATGGTGGGAGCAGGCCTTTTTTTCTTGTTTTGACAATTGACAAAGTTGTGCAATTTACTTTAGAAAAGACAAGTTGAAGTTTTATTTGAGTTTTTTTTCAAAAAATCAAGCCACAAGTTTTTTCTTGAGAAAATCGATCACAAAGCCCTTTGAAACCTTTGATATTTGTAGATGGTAATGCCTTGGTTTATACAAATCAATATTGACAATTGTTGATTTCATCTTAATTTGTTTATTAAGGAAATCAAACTAGTATTATGGTCCAAAACATTATAGGACCTTATGCAAAAGCTACTTAGCACATGTTATGTCAATATATACAACCTTATAAATCAAATGTAGTACAACATAGGGGCTTTAAAGGATTCTATAATATCTCTACCTTATGCCAATATTTTCTTATATAAATTAGATTGTTATATTGAAAACACATTAATACCCTAATACATTGTAGGGGATATGCACCTTGTGTTAGCAAAATATAAGAAGAGACTTCATCTTAATCCATAGAACAATGCCTTTTGTAAGGATCCATAATTAGAACTACCTAGTTTTGCCTTCAGACATCGTAAGTAAATTGAAACAAATAAATTTGATTACAAACCAAATCCTAAAGGAGTTCGAAAACTTAAGTATTTTTTATATGTAGATAACATCATGTCAAGTGTTATAGGTAGCAAACAAGATGCCTTGGAGATCCAAAGGGCCATGCAAAACTTTATCAAGGAGGAACGGAAGTTAGACATGAAGGAATGAAAAGGTTTGATATTAAATGCAATGTCTGAAATGGCAAAATACTTAGGCACATTAACAACATATTATGATATTGGAAGTGTTATGGAAACTTTAAGCACTAACAAGGTCGCATCAAAACAACCAAAGTTCAATTGATAAAATGTTTACAATCAATTGTTTTTATTAAAGACTTAATGACTAGAACCTTGGAATGTCAATGTGCAAAATAAAACGCCAAAAGATCAGCCTAAGCAACCTCCAATCAATGATTGGCGGCCCTAGGAGACAAAAACATTGTAACTTATTTTTCATTGATAATACACGACATTGTTAACTATTAGTTTTTTGTGAAAAAATGTTCTTCCCTATGGAAAGTCATGTCCATCTAGTCTTGTGCTTTGACTTTAGCCCAAAAAAGTGGCCTATACTCAACTAAGGTTGCTTTCCATGAAATCCAAACTTGCAAATCATAGTAAAAGACTAGAGGAGGGGGAGTCCCTTTGATATACTACTTTATTTTTCCAAAAACTTTAGGATTTCACACAAGAGAAAAGACTTTCTTAGTTAGTGAAGTAGTTATACTCTATAAACCTTATAAGGGAATGAAGTGTAGATAAAGCAAACAAATTACTCACAACTTAAGGATGAATGCAAATTGTGCAATAATAAAACAACTTAAATATCTCACTTGAGACCTTTTCAATATATCTTAAAAGAGGCCAAAGATTCTTTTGAGGCAGCCATAGTCAAATTTAAGGAATAAATTACATTACACCATAAATGCCATAGTTTCAAAGAGCATAGGGGAAAATTGCATTTATACGGCAGAGATTTGTAAAAGCCAAAAAAATTTCCATGGATAAGCCACATGCAAGGAGACTTGCACGTGTGGTTATGACTTAAGGGGAGGATAAGAACCCTATTGGGATTTTTCAACATGCAGAGCTTTGCATATGAAACTTGATGATGCTTTGTGTCCTATAGAAGCCTTGGGTAGTAATCCAATTCTCACCAACTCCTCAAGGGAGGCAATGCCACCAAGTCAAGAAAGTGATTTGTTTAAGTGTAGGTAAACGAATCTTGATAATGGATGCTTTTATAAACTAGGGGATATTATTTTCATCATAGGTTGCCACCCCTACTCAATTGATGGTAGAATTGATGGTAGAAGAGAAGCCCTAGGGGGGATGAATGATTTGTGGTCATCGACTTATGTTGGTTAGGCTTAAAGGACACCAAACAAGTTGGGTAGGTTGACAAGTTTGACAACTACAAGGATGATAATCTTGGTGACAAAAACATACATTCGGGGATGGATGGAAAACCTCCCACAAAAAAGGCCACAAGTCTTTATTTGTTCTCTAGTGAGGATTGTAGTTTCAGCTTTTTCCTAGAAAAAAAAACAATTTTTTTTTTTAATGTTGCTTGCCCGACGAAAGAAAGCAATCTTGTGTGTAGACCTAATGGGAAGTATAAGAACCTAATGGAGATAATATCAGACTTAAATGTATTGATAGTGACTTACAATAAGTTGAAATCAAATTCGGGTAATATAAAAGGGATGGGACTTGACAATGAAAACACTAGAAGTTATTAGCCCATAATTATTAGATGGGTAGTTATATAGTAGACAGTCCATTTAATGGACAAATAGGGGCGGTTTTTATGGGGGTACCTTGAAGTTTGGTATAATATGTGTTCTCATTGAAACTTTTGAAAAGGATTCATTTAATTAGACTATAACACTTGATGAATCAAATTTTAAAAATTAAAAATAAAATGCCATCATTTCATTATAAGGTGGACTTTTCAAGTGATACAAGATGTGATGATCATAGTCCATAAAAAGTGTTATGGACTTTTATTACAAAGTAAACATTTTTTAATTGTTGATTTTTTTTCCCTAATATGATTGTGAGGTTACTATAATCCTAAAATAAAGGTTTCCAATCAAATCTAATATTTTAATTTATTAGGATTTTGCAAGATTACCAATAGTTTAGAAAGTTCATAACTTATTGAAATGGAAAATTTGATAAATGTTGTTTTATAAAAAGTGACATTACTACCCAACATAACATTTGCCGATTATAAAATTTCAAAAAAATATGTTTTTGCTTCCAAATTTTCCCCTAGTTGATCAAATTGGAGCACATGTCATAATTTTGAAAACTTGTAAGTTTAGGGTTTAGGTATTCTTCTTGCCTCCTACCTTCAAATGGACTAATTTGCATTCCCAAAACATCAAATACTTGCATTAGAAATTATGAAAAAGGAAAATTGGATGCCAAAATTTGCCACTTTTGGTCCACCTTAGTGTGCAATCACCTTTCTATAAAACCCAAGAGAACCGAGATTGATTATTCCAAAATGTTGTGCAAATTTTTATTTATTTTTTACTTGTGTTTAGAATAGCAAAAGGATGCCATCAAGATTTTAGCTTTTTGTGTATTATAATACTTGTTATACACCACTTTCTGAACAAAAATGGTTCACCCCTAGTGTGTTTTCACCTTGTAGTTGGGGGTTATGGTAAAAAGGTTTGAATTCTAGTAGGAGGTCAAGTTCAATTTGGTATTAATGATAATATGAGGTCCATAAATTGTAATGCCAATGGGTTAGGTTCCTTAGAACATTTGATTTGCCCACAACCCAAAATGGATTAATATTATTGGCCAGTTGGTGTTCAATGTTAGTCAATTAGAGGATTTTGGTAGAATTTTGGTCCATTTCCCAATCCATAAAATACATGTTTTGGGTGAAAGCACATTAAGCCCCTTGAAAATTGTAATCACAAGTATTTTTTTTTGCAATTAAATTTTTTGGTAACTTATGGACATCACATCTTGGATTATTTTTGTTTGTTTTAAGTACATTTGATTGGCTTTAGACTTAATTTAATCCATCATTTTGAAAAATTTAGCAAACAATGAGTAATTTGAACATATGGAGTATATTTGTGACAAAATAATATTCATCACAAAGTTTGAAAATTTGAATATATATTTCAAAATTAAGGTTGTGGATGGAATTCTTAAGTGAAATTTTTAATGATGTATGATATTGATATACAACAATTAAATTAAAGAAAAAATTGAAAATTTCAAATGCTCTAGATGAAATTCCATTTAAAACATGTGTTTTTTTGCATTTGTTTAACAATGAATGCATAATAATAACCTTATTTTTAGGAAAACCACTACCATATCAAAGAGGAGGAGATTTTAAAGATGGGCATTGCATTAATTGTTTCATTTTTAATTTATTTTTGGTAATGTTTCATGAATAAAAAACATTAGGCCCTATGGCCGTTGAAAAATTGTAAGTTATATACTCTATGTACATTGATTTTATCCAATCTTCCTCATCTAAATTTTGAGTTCCAAAATGTTGTTATGCAAATTTTTAAGTTTTTTGCTTAGATAGCCAAAGGATGCCATCAAGATTTTAGCTTACTACATACAATAATATTTGTTATACATCATTTGTTTTGAACAAAAGTGGCTCACCCTTAGTGTGCTTTCACCCTTTTGCACAATTGGGAGATTGAAACTTGAACCAAGCTACTAGAACAAGAAACTAGTTGCCCACATATGTTATGTAAGTTTTGATTTTTTGAGCTAGGAAGTAATATTTTTTGTGGTTTTTAGATAACCATGTCTTATTTTCCCAAAAAGGTCTCATGAAAGTATTAAGTTATATTTGTTGATTTGGCTTGTTTGATTGGTTGTTAAAAACAAGCTTAAGCAAATAGAATTGAACTTAATATTTAGTATTTACATTGAATGTGATTTTGATTTCTTGAAGAATTGAAAGTCTAAAGTTTAAGATTGTGAAGAACTTGATTCAAAACTCAATTGGAGGTTTCAAAATTAGTTGGAACCATAATTGGTATCATAAAACAATAATATATATAGATAATTTACCATTGGAGGACAAAAATTGAAACCATTTTTATTCCCCTTTGACCCAATAAAAGTAATAATATATTTAAAACTTTCCCATTGTTTTCAATGTTAGTTTTCTTTTCGGCATAGAGTTATGACTAGAGAATTGAAGCAATCTTTAAGACAATTGACATTTTTCAAAAAATCATAATCAAATTAAGAAACCCAATTATGGGTGCATTGAAAAAACTTGCATTCAAATATGACGCACCCCCAATTCTTTTGATGGATTCAACTGTGAATCGAAAGGGTGAAAATAGTAGAAGGACAAGGAGTTGGGGTACACTTCTTGGTTCGTAGCACTTTGGGGGTAGAGGGGCGTGCTAGAGTTCTAAGATAGGGATCATGAAAAGTGATAAGCAAGTCAATTACTCACACAAACCTATACAAACTAAACAACAAGTTGGTTAGTGTGTAGTTGGAGCACTTTTGCTACATGGACAAATTAGGGGCAAACATAACAAGACTCACCATGGCCTGAGCTTGGGGGAAGCCACCACCTTTCCCTTATAGTATTATTTTTGCTTGGTCACAGGGCTAGCACTCAAATGTCATTTTGTCTTGGGACTCCCAAGTTGGGAGTCTCGAAATTCTCAAAATTGGGACTTTTGCGACTTTTGAATCCCATAACTTCTTCTACAAACCTCTGATTGAGATGAGGTCTAAAGCAAAGTTGTAGCCCTTGTCAAGAAATTTTTAACAGTATGTGGCATGCACTTGCATGCAAATAAATCGGGGCGATTATCGACTTTTAGTGGTCAAGAGTCAAATTGGTAGTTTGACTCCCAACCATTCTATGAACACCTTAGAGGTTTTTTTCTTAGAACATGTGAAATGTGCACCCTCGGTAAGTGCAACTTCTAAAAGTGCAAGTACAACATCATTGAAGTAGCCATCTTGGATAGAGTCACACTCGGTTTTTTGTTTTTCTATGTTTGCCTTTAGATCCTAAAGGCATAATAACAATTTTGACAAAGAATCCTTTGCCACTAGCAAATGGTATTGCATGTCATCTAACTATGTTTTATGACACATGAGGTCCTTGTTAACCTCAAGCTGCATTTGTAGCAATTTATTTGATTCACATTCTGCTTTTGGCAATTAACTTTAGATTGAAATGCAATATTCCAACAATTGATTGATGTTCATTATTGGCTCAGGTTCTATTAGAGCAACTGCAACCTTAATGTCATCCATTGGCTCCCCTTCAACATTTAAATTTCCTTCCTCCTCATCAAGCCTAAAGTTTTTTTGTTCTAAACTTAAAGAATTTGTTTTCATTAACAATCTATGAATGTGTTTTTTCCTCGTCCAGGTTGCAAACAAGGCTTAGTTCAAGACATGACTTCCCTTCTTCTTGCAAACTATACCTCTAGCCATGGCAATGACTTGGTAGCCATGTTTTCTGATGAAGAACCATCCATAGGTTTGTTATACGAGCGATCAACTCAGGATCACCACATTGCATGTACTTGTAACCATTCTTATTAACAAACCCACCAAAAAGGGCTTCAACCTCCAATTTTTAAAAATCTTTTGAAACCTTCAAAGTTTTTGGGCACCACCCCTGATGATTAAGGTTGTAGACCTTAGCAAAGTGACTTAAATTGATAAACTCAACACCTTGTGCAATAATAGGGGGAACATAAGATTGACATTTACAGAACCTTTAAATTTGTTCCCTTCCTATTTGACCTTAAACCTCTTGCCATTGCTTGGTTTATTAAAACCCTAACCTTGCAATTGTTCTCTCAATTTGCTTCCATTTGTTTGAGACATTTTAGCTAGGACAATAATCATACAATGCAAGTTGGCTTTGCATGTTTCAACACAAATGGTATAGAAAGAGGTCAAGAACATCATGTCCAAATCAAGAAAGAAAGAGATTCTTGACAAAAAAAATGTTAGGTTGAGTCTCTGTGTAAACTCTATGTGTGCATAGGCTAAAATTTGAAAAAGAAACCCGTGTTGCATTTACATGTGACCTTGACAAAGTGGTCAAATTGACATGTTGATTGTCTTGTTTAAGGCACTTTATTTTAAAAAAATACATTAGTCCATCTAAATGGTGAACTCCCAAATGCCACATTTGGGCCACCTAAGTGTGTTTCTAACCTACTATTTCAAATTTTTCATGTTTCTAATGAAGGTTTCACATTCTAGGGTCTTGTGTGAGTGGTCTTAATGAAAGGTTTTGACCATCGATGACATCAATTGACACTGGTATGTTCTTTTCCATTAGAGCCAATTTGTATTGTCACATCAACTCCTTGTTAATGAAACATGTTAATGCGCCATAATCAAGAAGTGTTCAGGCCTCCATTATTACAAACGTACTACATTTGACAATAAACATGGTGTTGGATCTAAAAATAGGCTAGGACCATTTTCATTACATGATGCATCAAGGTCTAGCTTTGTAGTCCCTACAAAGAGTAGACATGTTCGTTTTTCAACTCATCTAGTTGTGGATTAATAATAGAGATGACATGTGCTACATGTGGACCATGTTTCTTTGGACATTTGTGGACAACATGACCTAGTTTTCCATAATACAAACAAAGATTATTTGTACATTGATGTCTTTTCTCTTGTTTCATGAAGGGCTTGAATTTTATCTTATCAATCTAGATGGGGTCATCCTTTTGCAAGGTTGCCGAGGGTTAGGTTGGCATTGTAGGTGGAAAGCTCTTTTGTGTTGCTGATGGTGCAAAATTCTTTTGTGTTGCTGATGGTGCAAAATTCTTTTGTGTTGTTGATGTTGGTTCATGACACCTCTTTTGTCGATCTTCAAAGAACCTATTGTCACATCGAACAACTTGTGCAATGACTTGACTTAATGTTGAAAGGTCTAGAAGGGTGAATATCAAGTCCTTCACATCACCTCATAACCCAAATTGGAATTGATTTATGAATGTTGTTTCATCCCATGAAATATCACAAACCAACTCTCTAAATTTTGATGCATATATTGTAGTTGAATGCAATCCTTCATGAAGAGATCATGTTTTGATGCTAGATGTGCATTCTTTGTCCAAATTTCCAAAAGTGACATTGAATTTTTCAAGAAATGTTTCAAAGTTGATGAACAAGGGTGATTAATGATCCAACAAAGGTGTGAACCAAGCAAAGGTCATGCTTGACAACAAAGTGTTAATGAGTTCAACTTGGGTTGGGCTAGTTGGATACCAATGAGGATGAAGTTGAGTGACCAAATGCACTTGGTTGACAAAACCTTGAAACTTTGAACCTATGTTATCAAACTTGTTAGGTAGGTTGATCCATGGCATTTTTGGTCAGGGTTGTGTTGTAGATATGCATCCCAAAGAAGTTGAAGCTTGATTGGTTTGCAAATGAGTAATATATTCACAAAGTGTTTGATTTTCCAATTAAACTAAAAGTTAATTGAAAGTGAATTAAAAGTGAACTAAGAATTAACTGGAAATGAACTCAAAATGAATCAAGAGTTAAGTTGAAGTGAACTCAAAGTTAACTAGAAGTGAATTAGGATTTAACTAAAAATCAATTAAAAATCAACTAAGAATTAACTGGAAGTGAATTAAAATTGAACTAAAATTTAATTCGAAGCTAACTAAAAGGGAATTAAAATTAAATTAAAAGTTAGGTACAAGTTTATTACAAATCATGGGTGAACATTCAAATGAATGAACTTTATGGCATTGGCATCTATGACAAAGCCATAGCTAGGGTTCTGAAAGGAACATGAAGGCTAAACACATTTTAACAACAATGTAAACCATAGCTAGGGCTAGGTACATTTTGAAAGAAATGTAAATTGGAGCCAAGGTTTCAATAGGAACATGAGGGGCTAGATACATTCCAAAAGGGACATTTATCATAACCAAAAAAATAATGGAAACAATATGGGCCAAATGCATTCTAAAAGGAATGTTTACCAAAGCTAATGTCCGAATATTAGGGATTATGATATAGTTTATGGAAGCACACAAATGTGTACCTATTGTGTAGATTGGGTTGGTAATATGGATGAACATAAATCCACATCATGTTATGTTTTCTTATTTTGAAATGGTGCTATAAATTGGAATAATAAGAAGCAAACATTTATTGTTATGTCATCAATATAAGCTAAATATATGGCAGCTTCACAAGCAACAATGCAAACAATGTGGCTTTCATAACTTTTTGGGAGCATTGGTGTTCCATAGATGAAACCCATTGTCATATATGATGAAAATCAAAGTTGTATATATTTATCAAAGAACTTAGTATTTCATGTTCGCACAAAACATATCAAGATTCATCATCATTTGGTGTAAGAAAAAATAGAAAAATGCTTAAGTTGGTGTATTGCAACACGAAAATATGGTTGTAAATATTTTGACCAAGGGACTTTTTGTTGACAAGCATGAGGGAAAAAACACAGTCAAAGGGCCACTCAAATGACTGGACATTTAAAAAAAAATTCATTTTTGTATGTTTGAAAAATGACAAAGGAAACATAATAATTTGGATTGTCATAAAAAAAATTGGAATATTTTCCATTAATTGAAAATTTTATATGCTCAAAGTTTGACACAAATGAAAAATGTTTTTGCATGTTCAAAGCATTTAAACCTTGAGAGTGGATAGTCCTTATTTTTTTCAAACGTCATTTTTCCTACCAAATGTGCACCATTCCTTTTCAAAATTGGGGAGGCTTTTAACATTGATAATTAAAAGGGCAAAAGGACTTGAACTAATGAATTTTTTTATATAACCGATTTGAACACATTTGATTCAAATGTGCTTTCAACCTTGAAAATTATGGATTTTGAAAATGTGGCCTTAACAAAAGTTGTTCATATTTATGCAATAAAAGGCATGAATGCATAATATATATGATATAAAATCAATTTTTAGTCAAAACATATTTATATATAACATGAAATGTTAAACTGAGTATCCAAAATATTAAATTATAATTTATAAGCCAACACAAAATTGACACGTGTCATGTGTAGTCTTTGAAAAAGGACTTTTACTTTGGCACCCCTAGCTCCTTTGATTATGTTTTCACCCATGAATATTTGTGACATTTGATGATTGTGATTAAGTGCACAACTTGATAGTTTGTTAAGTGGAGGTGTTGGATATCAACTACCTACCAAGTTATTTAAGTTACTTTAACCAAGTTATAGTTACTTGAGATGTTTGTGTTACATGCACCTACTTTTGGGACTATGAGAGATGTTAAGTAAGTTTACTTGAATATCTATAGCTAAGTTTAATGTGAAATATTTCAATGTATGAGGTGATGGTCTTGTCCATGTGCTTTCTAAGGTAGGTAACATTTGTATGGGGTGTTCACCTCCTACTTAGATTAGGCAACTCAAGGGCGAATTGCAAGTTTGTAGCAACATATCTATGATCCTAACATTGGGTGGAGGCGTATAATAAAAATTAGTGTTTTTATCATCTCTATTCTCTCATCAATTCGCTGTCAATTGCCAACACTCCTCACATTGAAATAATGCAAAATTTGCCAAATTAGAAAAAACCATGCTCCATAGTGAAACCTTCAAAGTTTCAAACCCCTATACTACAGGGGTGGTGGCTCAGTGGTATAGCCCCTGTTTGGGACTTTGAGACCTCAAAATAGGTTCTGGGATCAAACCCAATGGTGTGAGGTGTGAAAGCCCTGCCAGCTGTTACCAATGAGCTTGAGTTGGAATTGACAACAGCTTGTCGGTTGGGGCCGCTGTTATGCTTCCCCAAAAAAAAAGAAAAATATTCAAACTCCTATCATGAATATATTCTCCTCACCATGGGTCAGGTACCAAAGGTGTTTTAGGATATTCCACACCATGGGTCATTGCTAGAGGTAATGGGCCATGGCCTTTTCCTAGAATAAAAGATGAGGGGCTGCCATGATGACTTCCAAGAAGCGAAAAGCTCAAAAGCATAGAGGGGTTGGGGGAAGGTCAGGCCAGGGGGGCTTCTACGGTTGAGGACTCTGGAAGGAAACAAACAAAAAATCCAGCATTCTGCCAATGCATGACCAACAAAGGAAATGGTCATATATAGCTTTGCAATGAGAACTAGAAAATAGGATTTCACTGGACAGGAGAAATCACAAATTGGAAGTGGGGTCCAGACACAAGAAATTCCTGAATGGAACGAAATGACAAAATACGAGCAAGCACGAAGAGGAGGCCCCAGCAAGCACAAAAAAAGGATCGAACTCTTCTCTTTACACTTGCGAAATCCAAATGTAGCACTCAATTTATGCGGCACAAGTCTCAAACTTTCTGGATGTGTGGGGCCAAGTGGCGTGAGCATTTGGCACGAGACAAAAATGCCTCGACAAAAGAATTCATTCATCCTGAGGTTGTAGGATGGATCATGGGGCAGGAGGTTGAGAGGGGTGTGTGAAAATGCAAGCACCTAAAGAGCTTGTTGTAAAACTTTTGCATCCATTTGCTTTCTTGGAGGGGTGAACTTCATATTGTGAAATTGTTGTGGGGCAAATCTAACCTTCAATATGAGCTATCAGTTGCAACAAAAACAAAAATAAAATAAAATAAATATCAAACTAATACATCAGTGTTTCTTTTTCCAAATTTTCCCCCTTAAAAAAAAAAGCAAAAAAACAAAAGTGGCAAATTTTTGCTGAAGAATACATTTCACACACTGGCAAAGTGTTTGCTCAGATTGACCACAATGTCCACAATTTCCACAATGGTCCAAACTATTCAATATCTTACAAAATCTATGCCAAATTTCATTTAAATTAGATTTGATCAAAGTTAAATATATTCCTAAATTTGTAGATTTGGATTAGGTTCATTTTCATATGTAGAAATATTTCAAGCTTTAATTAGATATCCATTGATTTAACACTTCTTTGACATAGGTTACAGGTCCTACCTCCTTTCAGTTATCGGTACTTCCAGTCCGAATTAAATTGGATTGAACTTCAGGAATTATTATATTTCTTTCTGGATATATTATCCCATCTTTCAGTTGTGTTTTCAAATATTATATTTCAACCAACAACATTTTAAGATGCCTTAATTGGTTGTCATCTTAAACTAAAAGTTAAGTTATCCTGAGCAAAGGGATCCTAGTTTTGAAATCACAACTTCAGCCATATTGTGTGGCTTTTACAATATTCCTAAACCACTCATTACTATAGTTTCGAATTTCCAAAAAAATTGAACAATTATCGAGTGCAAAAGTAAGGTGTGATCTAGGATGCACTGATGTTATTAGGTAGGTAACTCTACCTTAAAAGGTGTTGAACATATTAAGCAAATTTGGGCAATGATACTCCAAAGCCAAAAATTGTACAAACTTCAAAACATGAACTTAATGTTTGAACACCAAACATGCTTTGTCATTTTGGAGTCTCTTCTTAGTTTGAAAATTGAAATTCTGGTTAAAAGTCACCATGTTATTTTAGCACAAGTGCTATTGGTAGCTCATTCTCTAGCTTGAACCCCCTTGGCAGACATCCTTTCATCTTCTAACATTCAACATTTTAATAGTGCCCACCACACCAAACCTTATTTTATATTCTCACATCCAACTCATGATACCATGCCTGCATTGCCAAAAAATAGCTGGTAACAAGTATTGGAAGTAATCTACCACATCTCGATATTGACTAGTCTAGTAAATAATATTACCATTGAACTTTGATATTTGCCTAGTCCAAGTATAGACTTCAAATTTTGATAATCAGATGCTAGTTTAGTATGATCCTTAAAAACATTTTTTATTCCATGTTATGTCAATGGTTCACATAATGACTCCAATATCTTGAGCCTCAAAATTGAGGCACTAGATTAGTATGATACTTGGGGGGTTACTTATACATTACATAAGGGACTATTTAAAGATTATTTAGGGGGTTATTTAAGGGATACTTAAGGACTATTGAAGGACTAACCTTGGTTAGGGAATATCTAGAGACTATTTAAAGGACTACCTAGGGCTTATTTAAGAAACTATATGAACTTCATAAGTTAGGGGATACATAGGGAGTTATTTAAAAGCTACTTGGGGGCATACTTAAGGATTAAGTAAGGCCTTACCAAAATTAGAGGATAATTAATTGTTATTTACAAGGTTATTTAGATGATGGGCTATCTAAGGTGCTACATAATGCTTACTTAGTTGTATATAAGGGCTACCAAAACTTTAATCCAAAATCATAATCCAAATGATCTAGTAATTAAAAATATATATAATTCTGATTTTTTACATCATTTCAACCTGAAAAATATTATTTCAACCCATGCAAAGGTTTTTTTGTGGTAGAAATGGGTCTAATTCATCAATTTTCAATTTTTTTTAATTGCTAGATTTCTGTGACATTTTCCAATAGGTAGCCAAAAATATAATTTAGGGATGCTTTCTTTTTAAAATATTCATATTTTTACAGCCAAATTTGGCTATATAAACTAGATATGAAAGAAAAAGGATAATTTTATGTCTTGAGTCCCTATTGGGTCATTTAATGTAGAATTTGGAAATTTTAAAATTTTGATAAGAAATTCAAAATTTGGCAATTTTATTTTGTTTAAAAACATTATTTTTTTAAAGGTCTAGGCAAGGTGGCATTAACCACATGGGTAAGACCAACCAATAGGTTGCATTAACATTTTCTGCATGATCTTATGGCTATTACAAGCTGAAGCATGTGAGTGCAAGGTGGCTATTGTCATTTTTGTAGGATGTGATTAGGTGGTTGCTTTAATAAGGTGAAAATTTTATTACACAATATTGATTATGGATGGAAAATTAGCAACTTGAATGCCTTCAAGGGGCTATTTGAACCCCATTTATGATTATGTTATGCCTTATTGCAATTGAAGGTTGATGGGTGCAAGTATGTAGATAGGAGCCAATGGGATTACTTTACAAAAGGATTGTGAGTCCTTTTTAATCATTTTTCACTTTTTCATATGAAAGAATTTTTAAATGAAATCTTTTGCAACTTGTTATTAAAAATATATATAGTTGCCCCAATAGACCACATGTTTTGTGTTAATCATTGTTGAATAAATATGAAAATTTCAAAGTATGTAAATTTTGCCAGATTTTACATTTCAAATTGAAAATTTATCATAATTTTGAATCATACCAAAATATGTTAATTATTTTAGGATTTTGTTTTTTATATTATAAACTACAACTTTGTTTTCTATGTCATGCACATTACACCACATTTACATGCGGTAAAGGACTTTTGAAAATTTAAAACTGAAAAAATATTTTGAATTAAAAAAAAAATTTAATTCCTTGTGTTATTACAATAGTCCTTTGTAAAATTAACCACAATTTGATGCGACACCTATTCAAGTTCAAATGTCCTTTTTTAAAACCAAAACCCAAAATTTAATTGAATGAATTTTTAATTTGGATTCCTCAACATTCATATTAGTCATATAGCACAACTTGGAATGATTAACATAATTTTAAAATATCATGAAGAAAACATACGTAAAAAAGTTCACAATTTTCTTCACTATCCAACATGGTTTTTGGCTCTTAGGTGAAGTCACAATAAAACGAGCCAAAAATGATGTTAGATGGGCCCTAAAAATAGTTAAGATTGAAGAAATATTTATGTTTTACCATTTAAAACCATGGCAATCATGGCAAGTTGGTCATTATTCATATGAATGTTAAAAAATTCAAACCAAAAATTCATTTGATAAAATTTTAAGTTTAAATTTTGATTTAAGACCTTTGAAAATGAACACTTATTGTGTCAGATTGAATCAATTTTGTGAAGGACTATCACAAGGATTCATATAATAAAACAAAATTGATGGGAAAAAACTTAAGAAGATAAAGACCTATTAGCCACATTCAGAAAACACTCATACCATAAAATATGTGAAATTTTAAAACTTTAAAAATTCAAAGAACTTTCCAAAATTGACCCAAAATTTTAGAACTTGAATTTTTTTTTACCACATATAAATAGTGTATAATGTACATGATGCTTTAAGAAGAGTTGTAGTTTATTGTACAAGAAAACATAAAAATTCATAAAATCAAATTTTGGTTATGATTTGAAATTGTTATCATTTAAAACGATGAAACATAAAATTTATAAGGAATCAACACATTTTCAAAAAAATCATATTTATTCAAAAAAAATTAAAAATCATCTACCTAAGCAATTATATGAATTTTTCATAACAATTTGTAAGAAAAATCATTCAAAAATTCATTTTGTATGAAAAAAAAATTGGGCAAAAAAAATACATAGTCATTTTTTAAAGTAACACCGTTGGTTTGTTTTATCTTGTTTATGCCCTCCTATCTCTGTACTCGCACCTTGATATGTATTTTGTAAAACCACTACAATTTCAAAAGATGTAAATAAATCAAAGTTATATAATAAGATGCATGCATTCAAGGCGGATTGAACATTGAACCCCAATCTGTAATTAGATTTTACTCAATTGTAATTGAAGGTTATTTATAAGCCAAAGAAACCATACATCTTTCAAAAGTACCATAAAAATGAAAACAAACATAATTTTAGTATAAACATGCAAAAACAACAAGATGGGTTAAGGGATGTGGAATGGAAATGTGTCAAGAGAATAAAACTTTTGAACATACATCCTAATGACTATATCCAAGTGAATTATGAAATGATTTCTCAACTGAATCTTGATATAAGTCAAGGTTGAAACGGTCCATTCAAACCATTACACCATGTGCAATATAATTTATTTTGCTACAATGTAAAATGGACTTTTAATTTAACACTAGTATGGACTCCCCATATGTCGAAAAATACTCCACCTTAGTGTGCTTTCACCCCACAATAAAATATTTTTTATTTTTCCTAGTTACTTACTACCTATTACCTATCTTGTTTATTTATTTATTTAAAATTACAAAATTATCACATATGGGTGAAAGCATGGTAATGTAGACAAAAACAAATGTTGTGCCCAAAATGTAATTTGAAAATGACAGAATTTTTGATATAAACACATGAAAGTAGGTTAAAAAATTGTGATAGTAAAAATATGAAAAAAATGGCCCTCCATTTAATTTATAGTAAGTTGAATATAAAATTTGAATATGTGAAATTTTGAACTTGATAGGGTCAATTTGGTGTTCAAACCTACTTTCACACTAGAATTTTTATGTATTATGATTATAGCATGCATAATTTGATAATACACAAGTATTTTGAAGGCTCCATTAACTTGAAAGTAAAAAAAGTTCAATATTTCATCTATTTGCAACCCATTTTGTAAGATTGGAAACTTCTTGTAAGTAGATCCAATTTTTGTAAAATCTATTTAAATCTACATGAAGATATTGATTTTTCAAAACTATAATACTAAATTGAAAGATTATCTTCATATTAATCATTGAATAAAATAAAATAAAATATATATTTTCAATGCATCAAATATCTTTTTGTGTTTATTTGTAATTTTTTGTGACAAGGTACAAAGGCTATATACTTGACCATGCTTTCACCCATATCCACACAATAAAATATCAACAATTTAACCAAACTACTACTTATCCTACTTATTACTTACTATTTAACCTGATAATTAATTAATGACCTAACCTACCAACTACTTACCTAGTTTACTTAACCTAATTAAATCTAACCTTCATAACTTAATTTACTAATTAGGCTTACTAAATTAGCCTACTACTACCTACAAATAACTTAGGCCACATGGGTGTGTATCATAGTTAAACAAGCCAAAAACCATGTTAGATGATAGAAAATTTGTGAATTTTGTCAAATGTATTTATATAATGCCACTTTAATGTCGTGTTGACTAAAAATATTTGTGCTAAATGATTTATATGAATGTTATAATTTAACAAATTAAGTTTTGGTTTTAGTAAAGGACTTTTGAACTTTCACACCAAAAAATCAATTTTATAAAACACTAGGTTAAGGACGCTTTTAATAAAAAAACTTAGATGGGAAAAAGAAAATGATGAGTAACCTACCATCCACATTTGAAAAACATTCATAATTTTAATATTGTGGTACTTGGAATTTTTTGAAATTTGAACTTAAAATGTTCAAATTTCAAAAGTCATTAGCCATGTGTAAATGGGTCATAATGTGTATGACATATGAACAAAGTTGTGGCTTAAATACAAAAAACTAAAGCTTAAAGTAGTTAGCATATTTTAGTATGATTTGAAATTATGATCATTTTTCAAAATGAAATGTAAAATTGATAGAAACTAACACTTCTAACAATTCATATATGTTAAAACATAGTTAAACAAATCATATAATTTATCGGGGGGAATTGTAAATATTTTAAAAAACATGTTGCAAAAAAAATCTTTCAAAAAATCCTTTCTATGAAAAAAATCCCATTTGTGACTCTCTTTTGTCACTGTTGGTGCATTTGATTGTGATTGCAACCAATGGACTAAATATGTAAGCTAATTTAAGCTACCAATGCACGTAAGCTTACGTAGTTTAAGTTAACCTATTAGGCTTACTTAGCCTAATTTACTTACTAAATTATAATAGTTTTTTAAACAACCTATTCGCCAATAAATTAATTTGTACACTTTGAATTGCTATAGCAAAAATTTCATGTGTTATTTATTTATTTATGTATAGTTGTAGAAGTAATGTAGTGGCCAATCATCAATGGATGCCACCCATAATGGACGACATATGTTCAATTTTCATCAATATTTTCATCTAAACTTATGGTAATCACACATTATAATCTCATGTTTGACTAAAATTTGGATTTGTGAAAGCTTAATCATATATCATGTGACTACATGAACACTTATAACTAAAGTACCGCATATGATTAGTACAAGTTTAGTCACAAATTGGGTTGCTTTGGACACTAGTTGCACATTAGTAACAAAAATATGGTTGGAATGGATAAGATTTCTTTTAATGTCCAACAAGGCCAACTTGTTGAACATGTCACACCATCATCACCAGTTGTCTTTCAGTGACAATATTATGGCTTGAACAAGGCAAGGTGCCCAAGAAATGTCTATTCAACATTAGGTATAACCAATAATATAGGTAGATTAGTCATGTAACCTTTTGTCTCCATGACTTTAGCCACTTCTATCTTTCCAAATTCCTCTTTAGAGAATGATTAAGATATGCATACACACTCACCAACAATGCTTTCAATCTTCCCAAATATGGGTAGACTAAAGAAGGTGAAGGCTACTAAGTTGGTCGTGTGAACTATGTAATGCATATGAATACAACAAAATGAAGACTTTTTATTAGGTGGGTTGCAACCTCAATTTTGATGCCTTGGAAGGTGGCATCACCATTTGCACTGAAATAAACAACCTTAGTAGGTAATTAGTCATGGTAATATATCCCCTAAAAGCCTTCACAAAATTTTAGATCATGTTCGTGAGGTTGTTTGTTTATGCAACCTTTTGTGATTGGTTTTAGATTCTCCAAGATTAATTGGCATCCATTTGGAATCTTCAACAACATGAACATGCATTGAAAAAAGGTAGTGAATTGAATTTTTTTCCTTTCAACCTTATTGTGTTTCACAATGTGGAGCTAAATGCCATCATGTCCAATTGTGGTGTAAATCTTTTCAATCCAAACATTATCATGTGTTGAAAATGGGAAAGCAAAGCAAAGTTCTTTTATGCATTGTTAAACGGCAAGAATGTGTGATGAAAAAACTTGGAAACACACAAGTTTAGTTAACACAAGAATGAAAAGTAAAGCATTGTTAATTGCAAGAATTCACACTGGAAGAACTTGAAAACACATGGATTCGAACAAGAATGAAAAGCAAAGCTTGATGCACTTATTGTTTGCAACAAGCCCTTCAAATACAAAAGATGGAGAAGTTCAAGCTACTCTCATTGTGCACCATCATTGTGCACTAGAAGCCCACAATTTCTGTTTTGTAGTCATAAGATCTCAATGCTCATTGTACAATTCAATTTGATTCTTGAAAATCCCAAAACACATTTGTAAAGCCCATTTGTTTAACCTATGTTGGGTGATGTTGTTTTCACAATCATAGAAGTTGCGTGACACTCTACTCATATCTCAAGAAAGAAAAATAACAATGTGCAACGAAAAGGAAGTGCAAGAATGTGGTTAGCTTGTTCTTTGACATCAACCTAGTTAACAAACCCCTCCTTTAAGAGATACCCTAGCCAATAACATATCACATCTTCAAAGTTGATGTTTATGATAATATATCCTAAACGCTGGTGAACTAGTAGGTGAAAAGCAATATTCTACTAATCAATTTTTGGCCAAATCATAGCCCTAAACCCCATTATGGGTGTCGCATGTGAGGATCTAAGGTCACACAAACTTGATATTTCAACCCAATAAAAAAAGATGGTGGGGGCGGGTACTGGTACTGTACCTACAACTCATGTTTGGAAAATTTTGCCAAAATAAAATTTAAAAAAAAAAAACAAGTTCGAAAGCCTCAATCTGAAGATTTTAGAATTTTAACAATATTCCCTAAGTATGCTAAATCTCCTAAGTAAATTTCAAAGTTATCTTGTGTTTCAAATTGGATTAAATTTTCCAGAATTTTGGCAAATTGCTCTTAGTTTTTTTTTTTCATCTGGCCCTCTTACGAATTAATGAGTGTGGAACATTAGTCGTAGGTAAGGTATTTTTTAAACCTGTAGTAAAGGAACAGGGTCCACGCCGATGCCTACTGACAGCGGTTAATTCCACGGGCACAATTTCTTTCTCATCCGCACGTTCCCGACACCTCCAGCGCTCTCCAGCGCTCTCCACGACGACACGTAAATTGTCTTCTCTTCTCGTAGCTCTGCGTCAGCCCTTTCTCTCTCTCTCTCTCTCTAAATTTCTATACCTACATCTCTCTGCATAATTTACAACTCTAGATTTTATGATTTCCTTGCTCTCTTAACTACTGTCCGGAAGTTTTTTCAGACGTCGTTAATATAAGTAGTAGTCTCCTGCAGAACTTTTGTCCATATATTTGTAGTGAAATGCTCAAGAGGTGGTGACTTATAGTAGTGGTAGTAGTAGTTGACGTTTGTTATACTACTACTCGTGTGTTGTCGCAATTGTGAACCTGTTGTTCTTGTCGTCGTTTTTTCGAGTGGAAACGGAATTGTCGTGGTAGATCTCCGCCGGCAGTTTGTTGGCTGTTTTTTTCTTCTGTAGTCGTACGCACGTAGATTCCTTTACTTGTAGCAAGTTTACTTTATTAATTTCTCGCGCTTGAGAAGACTCTAGAATTTCTCCTCCTGGTAGTTGCAATCGGTGGTGGTGCGGTTAATGAAGCTGCAGTTGTTGGTTAGAGCTCTGGCCTAATTGAGTGTGAGTGATTCGGGGGCGGTGTTGATCTCTCTCGCTCGCTCTGCTCTGAGCATTAGCGTGCGCTTTGTTTTCTGAACGAAAGTCCTTTGTTTTTCCGTCTCCTTTGTGCGAAAAACTCTTTTGGGTCCTGGCAGCTCCCCCTGTTTGTAAGTATCCTGCAGCTACTTATAAAGAGTGAAAGATTCCCGGCTCACACCTTGCTGTGATCATGAATCCTGCATGATCTTAACGAGGGAGCTGGGATCTATGATGGCTTGCCACACAAATTTTGTATCTTGCAAGTGTGCATGCACTAGTGTACTAGCTGTAGTTGCATGAGTACTCTGATTCTCTTATAATTCTGGGCTGCAATATTATATATGATTCACCAACCCAGCAAACTATTTCTCAGCTTCATGTGCAGCAAGAACAGTGACCAACAAGAGTCCTAAACATATATATGTATATGCACTCATTAAATGCAGGTGCAGCTAGCGGGAATTCACCAGAGTATTATAATACCGAGACCTGTAGCACCTACGAGTGGATGAGCTGGGTGTGAAGCTTGAGCTGAGGAGAATGATGATCAAGGGTGCACAAGGGGTAGCAGTAGCTGCTGCCATCGGCAATTTATTGCAAGGCTGGGATGGTGGTGCAATTGCAGGTACGTGCCCTGTTTGTGAACAGGCCCTCCCCCACGACTTATATCCTCCTAGGAAGTCACCGATGCAGCTATGATCACTCTTCTACACAAAATGCTGCTATTTGTGAGCAATGTACTAGAGATCTGAAGCAGCTGGCAGGCTCCTACCGCTGCCGTTGCTTCTGGCTCCCTGCACTGAGGTTCTGCTGGCTGGTGAGTCTGGGGTCAAGGTCATGGGAGCGATGAGGATTGGTAGTTAATCCATGGCCTAACGCGTGTGTGTCTGCAGGAGCATTGCTGTATATGAAGCCAGAGTTCAATTTGGATGCAACACCTGCTCTAGAGGGTTTGGTGGTGGCATCAACTCTCATAGGAGCGGTGGCAAGTGTAACAGTGGCAGGGCCTTCAGCAGATTGGCTGGGTCGGAAGACTATGCTGTGTGTTTCGGGTGTATTGTTCTCGGTGGCTGCTTTAATCATGTCATGGGCTCCCACTGTTTACATTCTCATAATGAGTCGCATTTTAGTCGGCTCTGCAATCGGGCTAGCTGCAACAATTTCGCCGATCTTGATATCTGAGTCTGCACCAGCTGAGATTCGTGGACAGTTAGCGACACTGCCGCAGCTGATGGGCTCAGGTGGGCTGTTTCTTGCATATGTGATGGATTTTACACTGTCGCTACAAACCACTGTGAACTGGAGGTTCATGCTCGGGATTTTGTCCGTTCCATCGATCATGTATGTGCTTATCGGGGTTCTGTTGCTACCCGAGTCTCCTCGCTGGCTTGTAAGCAAGGGTCGCATGTTGGAGGCCAAAACTGTTCTGCAAAATCTTCGTGACAGGGAGGATGTAACAGGTGTGTGAATCTCTCTCTCCCAATTTTCATGTCTTTTCTGGTTCTTATGTGTTTTTTGTCAAAGAGGATTATACAGTTCGGTTTTACTAGAGAATTTCTGGGAACACATTGGGGGGATGCTTACAGAGCATTCCAGTGTGCACTAGTGTTGAGAAAACAACACTGTTCATTTAAGGAAGTTTAAGACCAGCATGGTGTACTATAATCAGCATTTGGGAACTATTGTGTGCAGGGGAGCTTGCATTGTTGGTGGAAGGTCTAGGAGTGGGAGGAGAGACACAACTAGAAGAATGGTTGTTGAAGCCAGCTGACAGACTGCTGGAGGATGATGAAGACTCTATCATCGAGGAAGGCCAAATCAAGGTGTTTGGTCCAGATGAAAGCAGCTGGTTTGCAACACCCATAGCAGATGAATCAGGTTCCCATGGTCTGCCGTCACGCCGCACTAGTATGGACATCCACGCTCTTCCCCTCATCGACCCCATGGTGACTATGCTCGGGAGCTTTCAGACTCCCTTTGATTATCATTCAGCCTCTGGTGACATTGGGACTGAGGATCATGACCTCAAAACTGAGCAGTGGGATGAAGAAGCTCACACACTAGTACTACAACATGGCGACAAGGGGTACCACTCTGAAAATGACCTTGGGATGGTCACAGACTCGAATGAAACCCTGCAAGTTCCCTTACTTTCTGGTAACAAATTATATGGATCTGCAAAGAACCTCCCTCCCTTCTCTCACAACGGCACTACTCATGGGCTAGTATTTTCAAGATCAAACTCCCGCGACAGGAGTGGGCAGATCAGCCCTCTAGCTGTACAGTCCAACCCCCATCATTCCCAATCAAACTCTAAAGGATTCTCTGATCAGTTTTCAAGATCAAACTCAAGAAGAAGTGCAGCTGCGCATGATGGTGGAGTGCCCGAGTCTTTTGGAAATGTAGGCATAGGGGCTGGATGGCAGCTTGCATGGCGGTGGGAAGAGGGAGGTCCTGATGGTCAGGAGGGTGGATTAAAGAGAGTGTTTCTCAGAGGTGATGGAGGGGAATTGTTGCATTTTACATCTTCTATGTCACTTCCAGGTGCTCCTCCTTCAATTGGTGAACCTGAGGCTTTCCAGGTAAAATCTTGCAACTTGGAGTCTAACTTGGGTAATCTTAATTAGCTTTCTTCTTTCCAAGATCCCCATGTCCCACTCCCGAGCTACAGTTTTTATATTGCAGACCTGTGAACTCACAAAGTAAGAGGGATCATGGCAACAAGTTTGTTCTGATGGGAAATTGCTTCAATCATTGCAGGCGGCAGTCCTGGTGGGCCATTCAGCACAATATGAGGAGTTAATTGGAGAGCACCCGGTGGGTCCTGCAATGATTCATCCTGCAGAAACAGCAACAAAACTGCCAGCATTGTCCAATCTTCTTGAGGGTGGTGTGCAGCGAGCTCTTATTGTTGGAGTGGGCCTCCAAATATTACAGCAGGTTAGTGACATAAAGGCTCCAAATGTGTGTTTCTAGAAGTGGTTCTGGGCAAGTAGATCTATGACATGTAGTTGAGTGTTCACTCTGAGATCCTCCAGCAGACAGCCGTGGAGGGAAGGAAACTCTTATTTATATTATAGTGATGTCCTTTTCTGCCTTTAAACCCAAGATTGGTTCTTGACTTGGAAGTGGAGTTGAGGGTTTTTGATACTTTGTTCATTCTTTTAGAGGCTAGCTGCAGAGAGAGGACTGATTAATTTTGGGTACTCTGGTGCAGTTTTCTGGTATCAATGCAGTGCTGTACTTTACACCGCAAATCCTTATGCAATCTGGTGCTGGTGACCTGTTGGCAAACGTTGGAATTGATGGTCAATCCGCATCCATCCTGGCCAGTGGTGTGACTTGCTTTCTAATGCTTCCATGCATTTTGATGGCCATGTGGCTTATGGATCGTTCTGGCCGCCGGTATATCTCTCCCATTCTGTTGCATGTCAGGGGGAAAACAGTTCACAACTCTCTTTTTTGAAGTGACAATCTAAGTTCCATTGATTATCATCGGTCCACACTTGCAATATAAATTTGTATTTTCCTTGTTACACCATGAGATTGACTTCTCCTGTATGAATTGCTAAGTTGTGTATTCTGGTTGCAGGCAATTGCTTCTAGCAACCATCCCTATCCTTGCAATCTCATTGGTGGCGCTTGTACTTGTCAACATGTTCCTCACTACGGGTTTGATTCCAGCTGCTGTCTCTTTCACATGTGTCACAATTTTCACATGTTCATTTGTGGCTGGATTTGGCCCTATTCCCAACATTCTTTGCTCTGAGATTTTCCCTACACGAGTGCGAGGGGTTTGCATCGGTCTGTGCGCTGCTGCTATGTGGGTTAGCAATGTTATCATCACCTACTCCTTCCCTCTGCTTAACCAACAATTTGGACTGCAAGGAGTGTTTGGTCTGTTTGCTGTGGCAAGTGTGATAGCTTGGATATTTGTGTTCATCAAAGTGCCAGAAACCAAGGGTCTTCCCCTTGAGATTATCTCTGAGTTCTTTGCTGTGGCTCCAAAGAAGGACAAGGATCAAAATGACTTCTAAGCTGTAAGACATTTTGCCTACCTCAACACACATTTGGAGGAGAAGATTGCAGAGCAGCTAAAAATGAAGCAGCCTGTGGTCTGTGATCTAAACCACAACAAATAGTAGCAGCAGTGATACCAGTGAATGCTTAGCAGATGTAAGCAATCATGCACATAGAGTGCAAGGTTGACGAGAGGAAAGCTGTATAACCGTATGGCAAATTACCAGTCATTTTATGCAATTGCTTTTGTAGAGTTCTCTACTGCATTGTTCAATTAAAGAATCAATTGACTTTAACACAGCCAAATGTACAAAACACTTCCAAGGTAGTCATTGTGTCATTTCCAACCAAACTAAAAGAAAAACAACAAGACCACAATCAACAACGTTGCAAGTTACCACATTGTATCAGACTAGGTACATTACACTCCCTGACTTCATCACCTCCTGACATTGGCTGTCGACAATTATCTGCTCTACCAAGCTTTTTTGACATTTCCAGGACCCACAGGAATACCTAGTCATGATGTGGTTAGAACTCAAAAGGAAGGGCCAACAAAATCCTCATTCAAGCTGGAACAAGCTTGCAAGGGTGAGTTTTGGTTCATTTTAGCTTTGCCCATGCACAAAGCAAACATCTTAGTGTAAGGTATAGAAAGCCCTAAACAGTAGGTACTGGTTGGTGCCTCCTGCACCCTGAACCTATCCTCCATGCACATCACTGATAACTACTTGGAACAACACAGAGATGCCAGTCATGCCTGCAGCATAACTAGCTTCATATCACCAAGCAACATGTCTGCCAATCACAGGTCCTACAAGGATCTCTTAGCTACCAGAAAATTGAAACCAGATGCTAGAAACGCACCCAATCAACCATGGTATAATCCATTTGTCATAATTGAAGATCTTAGGAGGTGGATTCTCAAAGGAATGACTGGAACTTGAACAGTGAAGGTCCCAAAGAATTATAATACCACTCAGGATAAAATCATTAGGATGAGGCAGAATGCCACAACTTCAGTTAAATTGCAGTTCAAATATTGGGAGAATATACTTATAATATGCACTTAACAAATAATGTCCTGTTCCCATTACAGCTAAAATGCAAATATCCAGTACCAACTGCTGACATGGATTCTGTGATCTGTCTAGTGAGGCTCAGAAATTCAAATGGAGAGAGTGCTACAGCTCACCATCACTGCCACTGCTGACACTATCTGCCGTTGGAGCCTCTTCCAAGACTTCTTTCCTGTTACATGATTATCGACCACAGAGTCAGATCCAGTAAAACAACAAAAAATGACTTTTCATGGGTTGATGATCATCCTTGTCCTTCAAGGTAGCACAGAACAGACATCACTTGGTGAATTTCCAACAAAGCACAGAACTCTATACATACAGCCTTTTTCTGCAGCTCTTGGTCAGCTCCTGACACAGAATACGCTCCACCTCGCCTGCCTGGATCTCCCCTCTCCGGATCATCTCAGTTAACTGCAATCACATCCCAATCACATCACTGCAGCTTTACCTTTGGATTATACTACACTCATCTTCTTTCTGAGCCAGGATCACAACCTGCAAACCTGTCACTGAAACATGAAAAGTCCAAAGCTAGGGGTCATTAGCACATTTGAGTGGACAGAAACAATGGAGGCACCCAATAGCACAAGAATATACATTCCTCTCACCATAGCAAAAAAAAAAAGAAATTTGCTAAGACTGAAGTTGAATACCTTACCTGTTCATCTGTTGTCTCCAGTAGCCTGTCACATTCACACAGGAGACAATTAGTAAACACTTACAGGGACTGATTAGAAAGAATCTGCAAAATCCAATGCACATTATCAATTGCTTATGCAATAGCTGACTACCACAGTACAGCCTCATAAATGCATGCTAATCTTCTCTGGCTCTTTCTGCACCATGAAACATGCATGAAATTTTTTGATAACCAGACTAGTTAGCATAAAATGGTCCAAAAATAAACCCTGAAGTGGCAATGACCCTCACCTGCCACAAAATTCGACAATAGCTTTGGAATTTGTTTCAGCTGCCTGCCGACCTGCACAACTCTCACACAGTAGAATCTGTGCATCAGTACACAGAACATTGTTACCAAATGTAAGACCTTCACACACAATAGAACACTAAGATCTAGATAACTGTGTGCTGGTTGCATTCACCCACCAGGCTGCTGCCCACAAATCACCCAAAAAAATTCTTGGCACAACTGAAATTTTCATACAACAGGGAGTGTCTACTATCATGTTTCAAGGCATGTTGTAGCCAAAGGCTGAACTTGAGAAACTGTCTTGAGAGATATGGGTCAAGGAAAAAGAGATTACTCATGTCAAGCTCAGGCACCGGTGGTGTCCCACCCTGTACCTTCAACCAGATTTCTGCACCAAATCCAAGCTGTCCCAGAACATCCAAGAGGTTCCTCTCAAAACTCCTGACTGGACTTGAGAAATCCTATTCCTTTACCATAAATATTGTCCACACCTAGATAATGAGGTCTGAACTTTGAACTTGTACTGTGCATGAAATTCAAAGTTTTACATTAAGTAGGTTATCATCAACAACTACACAAAATATCACTGTTGTACTGAGATAATACCGAGTTAAGAGTGTACTCCTTCATCTTTGTGCACAGCCCATCCAAGAGCTCCACCACCCTTAGCTCACTGACTCTGGCATCCATGCACGCATTTTCTACACATGGGTGAATCAACAATTCAACATCTTCTATGCGCACACAATTCCAAAAAAGCTGCAATACTCCTAGCCATATGAGCTGGAATCAGACATACATATGAGCTCCCCAGGATGCAGATGCTGGAGACTAAAGCAGTCCTGCATTGTCCCTTCTCAGAAGTTGCAGAGAGAACTCTTTTTCTTGATGAAAACCAGGACTCAGAACAGAAAAGAAAAAATCAAAAGACTGAAAGAAACAAACCCATACAGATTACAACATTGGTTCAATGTAATATCTCTCAAGAATTGAAAAATCTCCATTCTCACAAGAGAATGGCAAAACAAGATTAATATTGTTTCATTGTAAAAGTGTTCTCACTTATAATCAATCACTTTGCCTTCACGTTGTCCCTGAGAGTCAAGGCGATGCCGCATGTCAAGATGGTTTCTTGGCCTTTCCTGCAAATCAACAACATAAAGCACCAGGAGTCAGTTCTATAAATAATGTATTCTGGAGAGGAATACACATGAACTCTCTGCCTGTACTTTGATGCACAGACCCCATGTCCACTTTTGAGACTTTGACTCGAGATCAACCAATCAATCCTCCTTTGTGGACATTGAACTGACATGAAGGACCTCACTTTGGAGCAAATGCATGGGTTTGCCTTCTCCTCAAGAAAGTGCTTCTGGTTTAGAGGTGTCAACAAACATTTTTGGAGGGAGACCTCACTCATGTATTGGATTGTCACACTGCTGAGGACAGTCTCACAGGGAACTACCACAGTTGCATCAATTGCATCTACTGACACAAACTTGCATTCAGATCAACACTATACTCTAGGTCTCAACAACAGAAGCAAAGAGCCTCTATCATTGAACTGTGCTCCAAGAAGAGACAGACAGAAAATCTCACAAAGGAATCAGATGGAAACTTAGAGATCCAAGTCTGCCAGTGTTTCGAATCCAGAATAACCCCCCAACAAAATTGCTGAACAACTTTAGAAAAGAAAGACTTACACTGGCAAGATCAATTTCCAGCTCCCCCTGCATATCACCCCAAGTTCAGATGCTGAGAACCAAGTATCAATCATTGCGTATCTAAAAAGCATATCTGGCATATGCACAAACAGTGCCAGACAGGTAAGCCCATCTAAGGCTTATCTGAATAGAAGATTTGAAAATGGGAAGACCAGTCCTAGTTAAAACCTTTCCACCAACAAGATGTCCAGTCAAAATGGCCAGATGTGATATAGAATATTGAAACCCTTGGACGAAGGAAAGCTATTCCTTCTCATTGTCAAGCTGCAGGCCTTGGATGACCTACACTGGACCAGGACTACAGGAAAATGGGATATATATATATATATAATAGTTAGGCAATCATATGTGAACATGAGCCAGTAGATAAAGCCACGAGGTACAAAATACGTCTGTGTCTGTGTTGTGTATATTGAAGATGGAGAGAAAATACAGAGAGGTAGGACCCGACTGAGGACTGTCAAATGCCTGGCTGAATATATCCATATCTCACATTCTCACATTCCCGTAATCCTAAATATGCCCGAGGCTAGCAATACTGCCTTCCTATAAGATCTAAACCAAAAACTGCATTGATCCCTTCAGGAATAATACTAAAGACTGGCACCGAGCAGCGTCAGACTAATGAACCCGGAAATCCACAACATTGAAAGCCCTAACAATAACAGTTCAGCACGTCACCAATTATTAAATCCCTCTACCGTTCCACAAAACAATCATGCAACTAGAACCAACCAAAGTGCTACTATATGATCCGAGAAGATACAAACACGCAAGCAAGCAAGCAAGGACGCAACGCACGCACAGACAGACACACACACACAAACAAATGAAGAGAAAGAAAAGACGGGAAAGTAAAATGAGAAACAAAATCAAGAGCTGCCAAAAGGAAACATTACAGCAACGGCTTTGCAGGCAGCGCATCTATCAGCCACGAAGCAGACAGCAGGGAAGATCCATAGGTGCAACAGAAGAAGCAGCAGCGGCAGGCGACAGACTGCAAACTTGGCACCAGCGTTGTTGGTATGCATCATGGCGTCAAGCTCGCGCACTCTTACTTTCAGTGAAACAACACAACAAGCAATTGCCAATGGTAGTAGGGCAATACACAGAGCGGTGTGACAACAGTATGAACTGGCCTTTTTAGGGTTTGACAGGAGCCCCTCTACCTGGTACCTTTCACTGATATTATATTACGTACCTACCTAAGTCACCCGGTACCTGTCACCGAACGGGTGGGTGAGAAGAAAGAAAATATTTAATTACAATTTGAGAGCAGTGTTGTGTGCAGTTCTTTTTTAAGAGAACCTCTGAACCCAACCTTAATATTTTAAAAACAATTTGGAGGTTCTTTGAGTGCGGATTTGAGCTCAATCTTTCTTGGTTTAGAACCTTACAATTTCGGTTCTAACACATTTTTAAAACTTTCAGGCTTGGTTCAAAACCGAGTTCCGTTCCATTTAGACATTACGTTCTCCTATGCTAGATATTGTATAGTTAAAAAGTTTTATATCAAATTAAAATCGAGGTTTGCCCATATATGGAGTTCAACAACTAATAAAAACTAATATTGCTTTTGAAGTTGAGTCTATTATTTAACTTTTCAAACATACCTAATCAACTTGCTTCCTTAAAGAACATAACCCCCTTTTGAAGAGCGTTTTTTTCACAGGTCCAGTTTCAGGTCCAAATCTAGCAAAACAACTAGTTCCAATGTGTGGTTCTTGTGCCAATTCCAACAAAAAGATGTGATTTCATGTCGCTGGTTTAGAGTAGTGTTGTGAGGGTATGTGGTTTGCAAGGTTTAAATCTGGGGTTCAAGTTTAGAATCTTGTGACCTAGGCTTGACTTGATGCCCTTTTGTTGGAACCAACACAAGAATTGAACTACAGAACTAGTATTTTGTTAAATCCAGATTCAAAGTCGGAACTATGAAAAAAAAAATTTGAAGGCAAGGTCCATATCTTTAGGTAAGAAAGTGATTTTTTTTAATAGATAAATACGATGAACTTTATATTTTAATATTATTTTAATTAATTTTTGAACTTTGTATTTATATAGACCCCTATTTTAATTTGTTGTAAAACTTTGTACCCATATATCTCTAGCATTACGAGTATCTAGTGTGTACATAGAATTAGATTTGATTTTTGAATAAGTTCAAAGGTTCTTGAATTTGAAAAAATGTTATGAAATTCAAATCAAAAAGTTTAGAAATTGGAAGAATCAAAGTCAAACTCTCACCTAAAGAACCTCCAAATAAAATTTACAATATGTTAATCCAAGATTTTAGGTTCCTTTAAAAAAGAAAAACTGCATAACATTAGTTCAAACCGATTTTGGTCAGGTTTTTGGTTTCTAAAAGAATTGTCAAGGCTAAGTTTAGAATTGTTTGTACAATGGAAGACCCTTTAGTTTTGTGTTGAGGTAATACTTTTTAAAAAATTTAATTTGTTAATTTTAAGGTTGAGTCCATTTTTTTAATTGTTGATTTTGAAGTCACTGGTTCTAGACTTTATGGAACCTGTTGATTCTAAGTTCAAAGCAAGGCCAATCTTAGACCTTTATTTTAAATAGTTCTAATGTTGGGTTCAAAGTTGGATCTTTTTTTTAATTGGCTATGTTCCAAACTTGGGATAGAAGCTTCTTCTAAACGTGTATAGGGTCTGAAAAATGGAAATATGCCAAATAGATAAGCCTTTGAATTATGCATATGAACTTAAATTTCATTTTAAAACTTGCAATTCAATATATGAATTTAGTCTAGGAAAGTGTTTGTTTGAGTTTATTTGAAATTCTTGGCTTAAATGATATTTTGAATTTTTAAAAACTAACTATTATTTATGTTACAATTAGGATGGAGCCTCTCATGACACAATCATTTGTTTTAAAACATGTTTCATTTTATATAAACACCTTTGTTTCAAGGAAATTTTTTAATTGGGTGCAAACAAAATAAAAGGGTCATAGGGTGTGTGAGTAGTGCTTAAAGTTGTAATTCTTAATTTTGAAAACTCGCAATTGTCATCTCCATTTTTTTGAAATTGAAAGCATAAAGTGGAATTTCAATTTCTTTTGATAATTTTATGGAAACAAAATTCATTGTTCTTGAGTTAGTTTTTTTGACTTCTAACATCATAAAAGAGGTTTGTGGTGTTTTATTTTTTTGGGGGAGAAATATGAAAAAAAAAAGGTTCATAACATGTTGCCTTTGATGTTGGCTCATCATAGGTTCAAAAACTTACATTTAATGTCTTCATTTATTAGCCTTGAGAAGGTAATGTCATTGTTGAAAAATGTGATAAAAAAATTTGTATTTCATGTTATCATCATTTCCACCCCTTGTCTAAAAATGCCATTGTGGGCTAGGGTGTTAATGAAAATTTCAATTTAATTTTTTTTGAAATGACAACAAGCATAAATGAACCAATGAAAGAGCTTGTTAATAGGGAACTTTCGATTTTCAAAAGGTTTCAAGTGGATCCAAAAGATATCAAATGTCCTCTCAATGGTGGGAAAAGCATGAATTTATGTTTCCTATAATTAAATTAGTCTTACAGTCAAACTTTAAACATTGTTGGTTCACAAATTGAGACTAAATGAATTTTTCTTTGGTGAGATTATTTAATAATCTTAGGAGAGGTTGTTTACAATTGGGTAATTTAAACAAATTAATTTTTGTGAACAAAAATTGGTCCAATGACTTTAGGATTTATTATAAAGCTTCTAGTTTAATGGAGCTAATTGAAGTTGATGGAGAGTTAGAAAAGGAATTAAAGGAATTTGAAGGAACATTTGGAAATGATGAGATTTTGGAAATATAATTTATTTATAAAAAACACTATGTAACATTTTCATCGTTCCTTACACAAGTTTGTTTTTATTTTTCAATTATTTCATCACTAAGATTTTTTTATAAAAAAATGAGTATAAAATTGAAGTCCAAATTTTAAAAATTGGATATGAAAACCAATTGTTATCACATTTGTAAAAACTGCCCTATTTAAAAACCGACTTAATTTTTTAAATAAATAAATATGATACCTTGATCAATTATTGTAAATCAAATATTTCTATTAAAAAATCAGGTTGGTTCTATCAAGTGTTAACTTGGAAGAATCGAAACCAATAGTTTTCATTAAAAAAAAAAGAACCACCCAACATTAATAATGACCATGGTTGGGTCTTTTTCAAAGTTGATATAACATGTTGTAAAATCTAGTGCATACACACCATGTCACCATTTCCATACAAGGTCAATCCCCCATTTCCTTTCGTAACCAGTTGCATTTTCAACATTGTGTTCCCAATGTGGTGACATGCAATGTTCTAGGTTGAACATTGCATACAATTGTTTATGGAATGGCATTCAACACAACACATATTGCCTATGTTACACCATGAAAGTAATGAAACATTAAAGATGGTACATGTGGACACATGTGCCCAAACCCCACCCCTTTTGGCCCATAAGGGTTGAAGCATATTAAGTAAGTGGTGCTATCATATGTGAAGGCTTGAAATGTTGGCCAAAACTACCCACTTGACCCATGTGTGGGTTGGGTTGATTATATTCACTTCCACTCTAATGTGATTGATTGGGCTATTCTATGTTATTGTTCCCATTGCCATGTTTAGATAGGTCTTTAAAAAACAATTAAACAATTCTTGGCTAGGATGTTACTCTTTATGTTTGAAAAGGCCCATCCTTTGAAAAATCACACCGTTTTGTACAAATTCAAAATCAAACTACATTTCATTTACACATAACTGAAATGCAAGTGACCCTTTAATTGAAATATTGGATCTGCATGTTTTTCTGCATCACATAATGCCATTTTGATTCTTGCTTGGTTTGTTGTAACATGTGTTGGAGTTCTTCCATCTTCGACAAATGGGATGACAATGTTTCTTATTGAATTACAAGTTGTTTTCCATGCTCCAAGGTTTGAATTCTTGCATTCAATTCCTCCAACTATTTTTACAATCCAAAGCCTTTTAAGCCCATAATTTCGTATTATGCAAATGTCCTTGCAACTTCATGATTTGTTTTTCCATGAATTTCACTAAAAAAAATTTGAAAGTCAATTATTGAATTTGCAACTCATTTGTAGTTGTAATGCACATGTGCAACTAAAAATAACCTAGAACACATATTTAATTAATTTAAGATTAAATTCTTAATTTAGGACTTTATACAACTTGGTGGATGGAATGAACTCCACCTGGTGGCCAGTAGACTTAACAAATTAATGATCATTTTTGACATGAATGTCATATTATAAAAGTTTTCAATTACATTATTTCCAAATAAAAACAACTTTGTAATCAACAATTCCAAAAAGACCCATATACATGTTATGTTAAAAACATTTATATCAAATCTAAAACACAATTTTGAATTTTCATGAATGATTGAAAGCCAAATGTTAATGCTCCCATCTAACATCAAGAGATTCAACCCTTTGAATTTGAAACAAGGAGAGAGGCCAAATTGGCAAACTACAACATCATACTATCACAAACTTTATTAATATTTTTCAAATATATATACACCATAAAAAAATTAAATACAATTGAACGCTTGGTGGCCACTAAATGAAACATAAAAAATTATAAGTTATGAAAACCAAACAACACAAGTCCCATTTAAAATGAAAAAAAAGGATCTCAATGTTTTGAATCTAACATATTGATAACATGCTAAACTTTTAACAATAGCAACTTGATCCATCCATGTTAATCATACAATAAAAATATATTATGTTTCAAATTCCATATATAATTAAAATAATATTTATCCTAGTGCTTAGTAAGTGATAATACATAATAGATTATCAAATAAGAAAGTCACAAGTAGATGCTCCCAATAAACATAATAAAAATTCAATTTTCTAGAATACAAACAAGGCACAACATACCAATAATAACAATGTTTATGCATGCAATTTTATTATTCATGTTATAACAAATCCATTATTTTTGGGGTTTTACATACCATGTAGGAAAGTTGATGCCTAGTGGCTACCATAAATTAAGGATCAAATAAAACAAAATAGATTATTAATTATTACTCTTCAAGAATGTACATGATAAATTTTGGCAAAAGAATATTTTTATTAAACCATACAACACAAAAATTACAAAAAAAATTTAAAACAACAATCCAATCAATGGTTGCAAACAAGATAACATGAGCCACACTTGCCCATTTGGGACATTTTATTCTTAGAATATTCCACAAAATGTTTTTGAAAAAATCTTTTTAAATCATGATGATTTTTTTATAATACTTTGATAAGGTTTGCATTAAGTTTTTAAAAAAATATGTCATTTAGAAAAAATTCAAGTTATTAAACATGTCATTTTATTACTTAAAAACATTGGTTACAATTTTTTCATTTTTTTTATTCATTTGATTAATCTCAAATTTATTTACAAGATCACATGATATATTATGAATGTTATATCATATAAGTAAATCTTACAATTTCAACACAAAATTAAATTACATTTTTAATAACATGGAACATTAAGCACTAGTTACACTTGTTGTGGTACATGTTACCATGACTACACCCCAATACAATGATACAAAGGACATTAAAAATATAATTCAATCAATGTCACCAACATCCTTCACAAATTGGTTGAAGCATTAACAACATCAAAATTAACTTTAATTCTACCAACATAAATAGCAAAAATAGTAATTTGATTTGTGTTTATTGTATTTTTTTGAGCAAGAAAAGAAAAAAAAATAGCTAAAATGTCAAGCTAGTATTTTGGATTTGCTAAATTACATTTCCACTTCCCATTCCAACAACCTTCATATAGATGTCGTTCATCCAAATTTGATCTTTTCTTCATAGGAACCCACCATTGAACTTTCACCATTTTAAAATATTCATTCTTTTCATCTTCGATAACATGACCCTTTGCTCTTCCCATCCAGAGAGGAACAAGATCAAGATCATGCAGTTCACGAGCACAAATCTCCAACAATAAGATCTTTAAATGGTGTGTATGTAGTTAAAGGTCTCATGTTCTTTGGCCCACAATAAGGAACTTGAATTGGATCTTGTGGATCAACGTCCATCACAATTGACAATGAAGCCCTAGCATAATTAAACCTCCAATTGCTTGAAGGCTAGAAGCCTTCTAAAAGAGTTGTACTTTGAAGCGGTAACGACCTTAACAAATGCAACAAAATATCTTCCCAATATTCTACATACGGCCTCATCTTCATTTCATATGTGGAACTTTGTGCAATGCCCACATTCCAGAAATCCATGTATTTGGATAGTCCAGAACTTATAAACTTTTCTTTCTCCACTGGCTTCAATGCATCATTGCCCCAAATTGGGTGGTATAAAACAGGGGTTGGAACTACAATAGGCAATTTTGGTGAACCGCGTGGATTAGCTTTCTGTAATCTAATTGGAGGCCCATCTATTAGATTTTAAACAAGATTTGTGGGGAAAACTTTGTATTGCATCATTGGCCAACATGATGAATCAACAAAAAATCTAAACAAATGCATATCAATATGCCCTGCCAATGTTTTAGGGCCATCCTTCAAACAACCTAGGACCCAAGATTTAAAATTTGGAATCTTTTGAATCAATTGAAAAATGAATGGTCTTTCCTATGAGATCATGAAAGCTCTCACCAAATTTGTTAAAATGTAATTATTTTCCTCCTTCAATTTTTTTGACAAATAGCCAAAGCATCCATATATATCCTCATGTGTGTGGCCAACTATAGGAAATCCCAATTTGACCTCCTCAAAGACATCCCTTGCTGTCAACAATGATAGAAATGCTAACAAATGCCAATTCCTATTGTCTTTAACATAATTATCCATTTGAGGCAACATATTTCTTAGCAAAAGCTTCAGAGCAACGATTTGATTTGGGGTGTGTAATTCATATATGCAATTTGATTTCCCTTGCAATATATGTGCAAAGAATGAAATCTATGGGGGGTGTTCAAACGATAATTTTGATTCTAAAATTGGGGCCACCTCCAAAGTCCACAATAATAACAACAAGGACCCAATTGTGAAATTAGGATCACTTGGCCACAACTCATTAAAATATTGTGCAAATCTCTCATCCTTGTGACCATGCGCTATTAGACCCATAAGGGTAATGGGCAATTATCCAAGCCCATATATCATTTTGTTGCACATTTGCAACCTTGGAAGCATAGTTTTTACATGGTCCATCTTTTCATGAACAATGCATAGGAACTCATCCTTCGATTGCACTAACTCTATCTTCCAACTATGGTAGAAGTTTCTACATGATTATTGGTGTAAGATATGTTTTTTTAGTTTCGTCTCATACTTTAGAGCCTCATTGCTATTCTTTCCCAATCTGGATATCAAGTCCTTCAAGGATTCATAAACAGTGCATTTCACAAACATGAACCCCTGCTTTCGCACATCGACATTCAAATGGTGTCTTTTTCTCAACCTACTCATAGTAGATTGATAAATACTTCCAATGTTTGATTCCTTAATATTTGCCAACCCACAAATACAAAAAAACAAAGAAATATTAACCTTTCCACAATAGATGTATGTCGCCAAATATACATTCAAAAATCCATTTCAATTTTTTGAAAAATAGTTTTTCATGAAAAACATCTGGCGGTTGCCAAGAGTTTATCACCAAATAGAAACAAAAAGTGGTAATGATTCCATACAATTCACTTAATCACTCCATTCCTACAAACTCTTCCATGTTTTAAATAAAAGATGTTGCACATCTTATCTACCATTTCCAATCCTTTTCAATTGATGTGGCATAGGTTATGTAGACCAGTCAATCAATGATTAAACATTGGACTTCACTTACTGGGTTGACATATGTAATTTATGTGTACCTTTGTTCCCATGTGGTAGAAACTAACAACCTTGCTTGCTATGTGATTTCTACAACATATATGTTGACCTAGAAAGACCAATGATCTAGTACCAAGCAATTTCACAGAAGTTTAAACCTTGAATAATGATAAATTTTCATTGACTTCTGTCTCCCTTTGTATGCAACCTTTTTGGAATATTTACACCATATGTTATGTGGTCTTCAAATGACAAACTCCAAAACTCTTGTTTCAACAACAAGGCCTTTTCACGAGGAAAATGTTGAAAACAATTCATGGTGCAACATTTTTCCGCACCCACATTACACATAGACTCCTCTATCAACATTTTTTCAATTCTAGAAACGGAACCTTTAAAGTCAATTGCACTTCGCTTCCTCTTATGAAAAGAACATTTCTTTTTCTTTACACCAACTACTCCCACATCATCAACATCTGATATGTGGGTTTCATTAAATGCTATGAAATGTTTTATAAAAGGGTACCCATCAAGAATTGTTTGAGCCAGTGGCCATTTCCAAATGGTCATCATTGTTTGACACAATCATTGGACAAATACAAGATGCAAAGCCCAACATGGTCCTCCCCAAGCCAATCATCAAGAATTGCTTCCTATGAGTCACATGCAACCACCCAACCTTTTGCAATGAAAACCCCACCATTGTCTACAAAATCACATTTAGCTCCTCACCATTTAGACTGATGTTTTCCTACTATATTTGAATATGTCCCTCCCACACCATGGCCATACCTTGAGTCATCATTCCCACGTGCATTCCCTTCATTATAATCCTCTTTATTTCGTTCAAAATTTTCCTCGCCACCAACCTCTTCATCACCTTTCAAAATATTCTTTTCACTTCCTTCCTCACTCATGAATCAGACCTAGATTCCCCAATGAACCCTTCCACACCATCCTTAAATATATAACTCATTTCACCTTGTAATTCCTCATTACGCAAATCCTCAATTGTATTACCCATATTATTCACATCACTGATGTTTTCAGCCATGAAGCTTTTTGCCAAGGCATCAACCCTACATGAAATTTTCTTCTTCGAAAGACTATTCACCCCATCCATTATCATGTGACATTGTTTTATCACCGTCTTGACCACTTCATCATTATCAACAGATACTTGCAAGGCTAAAAAACCTTTATTCCAACTGTTAATTCGTAGTATTTTGTACTTGGAACTAGATAGAATAGCTTATGTTGCTCATAGTCTTCATTCACAGCTTCAATTAAAACCATTATGCAATTCTTCCATTCCCTAGGTCCATATATAGGAACACCTAACAAATCTTTGCACATTTTGATACCAATCTTCACCCTTTCATTTTCATCAGCATCCCAAATACAAAGATACCAAATATGAATCCTTCATCCATATCTTATTAAGCCAAGAGAAAATAGAATGCAACATAAGATCAAAGATTATAATTTTGGCCATCATATCTATTTTCTAATTCGCCCATTTCACAACAACAAATTAAGATGTAAAGTACCTTGCTTTTTTTGAATAATTAAACAAAGATTGCAACTCCTAGCGGTCACCAAACATTTCTACAACAAAAAGTGTTGTAGTGAAACATTTGGCAACTGCTAGGGTTTTTATAACAAAAAACGTTGCATTGCATTGAAACATATGGCAACCACCAAGAAATTTTTTATTGAGCATCCCTTGATTAAAATGTTTAACAACTACTAAGAGCTTCTCCTTTGACCATTTGTAAAATGAAACGTTTGGTGGCCGTCATGCATCTTCCCCACAAGCACACATGGGAAAAAACTTGTGGCCACACTAGGCTTTTTGATGGCCAATGTACCTACAAAGAAACACTTGGCTACTGCCAGGCATTTTTACCCAATATGCCCATTTACAAACATCAAGTGGCTATAAAGACCTTGTTTGATAATGATCCATGTGCAGAATCTCCTAGCGATCGCTCAACATTTCGGTTCCCAATTTCCCTACATAGAAACATTTGGCAATTGCAAGGTCTTTCCTTGGCTAATATCCATGCTTAAACAAGCATGGTGGCCACTAGGCATTTCTACACCTAATATCCCTATGCAAAAATGTCAAGTGGTAGCCAAGCATTTATGCACTTAATATTGATGAATAGAAACGTTTGGCGACTACCAAACATTTATCTATCCAATATCCCTTTGTAGAAATATTTGGCAACCACTAAGCATTTTTCCATCCAATATCCCTTTGTAAAAATGCATGGCAACCACTAGGCATTTATGTGCCCATTATCCCTCTGCAACAACACCTAGAGGTTGCTAAGCATCTTTACATCCATTATCCTTATGGAAAAATGCATGGTAGCCACTAGGTGATTTTACAACCAATCTTCCTATGTAAAAACATCTAGTGGTCGCTAGGCATTTCTACGCCCAATATCCATGCACAAATATGCCTAGTAACCACTAAGAGTTTTTACACCCAATCTCCCTACGCAGAAATGCCTGGCAGTCACCAAGCATTTTTGTGCCCAATATCCATGCACAGATATGCTTGGTAGCCACTAGGAGTTTCTACACCCAATCTCCCTACATAGAAATGCCTAACGATTGCCAAAAGTTTTTGTGCCCAAGATCCATGCACAAATATGCTTGGCAGCCACTAAGAGTTTCTACACCCAATATCCTTTTGCAAAAACACATGGCAGCCATAAACATCTCTTCAAAAAACATTCCTAAAAAAAAATGGTTGTTGTCTCTTTTTAGCGGCATTTTTCTTGTCATCTTTTTCCCCCATAAACGTTGGTAGGTTTTTTTCACAAAAATGAATGGCGTAATGTTTCTCTTACCAAATTAATCAATGGCCAGAAATGGTGGGTTTTTGGCAATATTCTGCTTTTTGTTTATTTAGGTTTTTTGCATTCTTTTCAGTTTTAGACCATAATATATACTACATTGAATCTCTCATTAACGAATAAATTATGTCCACCGCCAGAAATAAATTTTGCATGCTTATTATTTATTGGATATTCCTAACAGCATGGCAATGCAATTGAAGCTAGAGAAACCATTAAATATAATGAGATGTATTAATCAAAAGGAATGAATGCAAAACATGTAGGGAAAGGAATCGAGTAGGTTTTGAAAAATAATTATGGCTTGCTTAATGATATAAGGGAAATCCTATTATGTTTAAACACAACCTCAACAAAACATATGAAAATATTTGTGCTTTTGACCTAGCAAATAAACATTGGCATGTAAGTTATAGAAATGAAAATGTATGTTGCTTACTCTATGATTGTTTAATTTCTACAAAAAACTACCTATTGGTTTCAAATGCTTCAAGCCCTATGTACCTTGTCACATGGATTTGAATTTCGTTGCACAATTGAAAGATTTATTAAGTCCATTGCATGTGGTTGGTTTCACTACTTTTTAATCAAAATATGACTTGACAAACTCTTAAATGTTATAATGAAACTACATTTGGTATATTGTGAAGGAATCATATGTAAGTCCCAAGGAACAAAACTTCAAGCCCTTTTGCATCCTAAATTTTAATGTTCTTTCTCCCTCACAAAAAATTGATGAATTGTGTTTAGCATACTGTATTTACATGATAACCCTAATTCCAAAAGTGTGTTATTGGGGATACGCAAGAAGCCCTAAATCATGAAAGTTGTATGTGAAAGGCTTAAAATTGTGTGACTCTCAAAAAACTAGAATGATGAATTTGGAAAATGACATATTGTTTAAGTGTAGTCTTGTGGTGGATTGTTGTTTAATCCCCATATGAAAACATGGAGATTGGGAATCTACATAGCCTCTCTCCACCATTTATTGTTAGGTTATGTGTGACTTGCAAGTTGAAGAAGGTCTTTAACATGAACGAAAGAAATAAAAAGGTTAATGTGATGGAAGCACAACTTCATTTGCATTATAAAAAGAGACCAAAAATAAAGTAAGCATGGAAGGAAGATAAAGGGAATGAGAGATCAACTCTGCACAATGAAAAAAAGAAGATGGGTGTTTGCACACTACAGTGACCTTATATGGACGTCACAATGGTAGTTTTTCCTATATTCCTTAAATAAAATAAAATAAAATAAAATAAATTCATTAAAATAATAGAAAAAGGGATTCACTTATCTAAAGCTATCATAATCAACCTTCCATGAATGAGAAAATCAAATCAAAATCGTGGATGGCTAATAAGTAATGGACTTTTGAATTTTGCCCATACTTTTGTCACACCTACAAAACTCATGGATATGGACTTTTATCTTATAATCTGTTAATTTTATGTGTTTAAAACTTTGGGATATTGGATGAATCATGTTTAAGAAACTGAAGATCCATTGAATGAATGGAATGCGATTTTTATTTATCATATTATAAACTTTTCAAAATCCCAAAAACTATAATTATTTCAAAAGCCCTTTAAGCATTTAAAATAAATAAATAAAATAAAATTGTGATATTTTTTATATGTCTCATAGCATCATGATTTGAAATTGGAAATGAAAAAAAATGTTACTTTCAATATCATCAATATTTTAAACTAGTTTTCAACCACACTAGAAAAGGACTTTGAAAAGGGATTATAATCTACCAAAATTGTGACACCTTAGTTTGCATTCACCCAGATATGAAGAATGAAACCTAAATAGTGATTATTCAATTGTTGAAAACGATAATTTAGAAATGTTGATCAACAAGTCTTTATACTTTGCTTTAGTGGTGTGGTGTAGGCCGAAAAGTGCAGACCATTAATCGCTCCTTATTGTTGTCATCTTCAGTGTTTGTTGTGTTTGTTATATATATATATATAATTTTAAATTTTTTTATAACTAAAAATATAGCATATAACTAGCAATTATGGTTAACTTGAAAGATTTGTAACCATCCTTCATTATATTTTGGTTCAATGAAATCCAATGAGAAAAAACATTGGGTTATTTGTTTTTGACCATGCAAACCTACAAAATTACTTGATGTTCAACTTTTGAGTTTCGAATATCATTTTTCCAAGCAATTTCTTAAGAAAAAAAAGGGTAGTCATTTGTAAGTATATTAATTGCTTCAAATAACCAATAATAGATTTATTATTGGTTAATTATTACTTACAAAATAATTGACATTATAGTTATCTATTATTATTTATGAGTAATGATCGTATAGAATTATACCAAATTAGTTTGAAAAAATACCTTTAAATTCATGAATGACTAATGAATATTTCATAACAAATTATTACTTATATAAGCTTTTGGGTTTGGGGTTTAGGGTTTACATTTAGGGTTTATGGTTTAAGGTTTAAGGTTTAGGGTTTAGATTTTGGGTTTTAGGGTTTGGGTTGTAAGGTTTATGATATATGATTTGAATTATAGGGTTTAGGGTTTAGGGTTTGCGTTTTAAGCTTTAAGGTTTGGGATTTACAATGTGGGGATATTTAGGGTTTAAGGTTTGGGCTTTAAATTTTGGGCTTGAGGGATTAAAGTTTAGGGTTTGGGCTTTGGGCTTTAGATTTTGGGTTTAAGGTTTAAGGTTTGGGCTTTAAATTTTTGGCTTGAAGGTTTAAGGTTTAGGGTTTGGGGATTTACGATTTATACAATAACTTTTCAAACTTATTATATAATATAAAAATTAATTACCACATGGCATTTACAATGAATTGCATATGTATATATTCAAATATATAATTTATGAATGTATATTGGGAATTCCTAACACATACAATAGCATGTAACAATTGAAATCACCCAATACAAAAAAAATTACCATTTTGACACCAAAAGTGGTCCACCTTTGTCTACATTCACCCACCATTCTAACCCAATTCCATCAAATTAGTTAGTCAAATAAACTGGACATTGTGGGAGTAAATTAAACTGAAGGACAACCTGACAACCGATTTGAATTTAATAGATGTTATTTTATGCCATGTTATAATACCATGTATCAACGGCCTATCCAATAAGCCAACAACACATGTTTACCACTATTTAATCCTTATAGTGGTATCATTTGATTGTTTAATTAATTGTCGGTTGAATTAGCTAATCGTCAAATTAACAAATGTCCATGCATTCTAACAAGGACACATGGCATTCAATGAACCTAACATTTGGTGACATGTGGTGGACGCAACATGGGTATTTTCAAACTACCAAGTCGTTTGACAGTCAAATAAACCAAACACCCATTTGATTACCAAAATGTAAATCAAATGATGACAGATGGGGTATTAAGATGACCATGCATTGTGTATCATTTGACCACTAGTCAAAAAAAGTCAAAAAAATCATCTTAGTTGTATTGGACTTGTTAATATCAACTTGTCTTAAAAAACCAAGGGGTTTTTTAATGCTTGTCACTTTGGGGTCTTTTAAACCATAAAACCTAGAATTCTAATAATGTGTGATTTCTATTGAGCCTCATATGGTGAATCACAACAATGAAAGAAATCATTCATCTTTGATGGGTCTATTTTTTAGATGGTGGTTGGCATACATATGTTATTTCACATCAAAATTTCACTTGGTCCATAATGGTGATTTGTAATTGCATGTTCATAAATTCAAGTAACTCCTAGGTTCATTTTTTTTCCAACTTGCATTGATTTTGTTTGTAGTTGGGTTTGGGATGTAGGTAGGGCTTAAATTGCAATGGGAAACACCTTTTTATAAGGCTAGGGTTTGAATTCCCTATAAGTTATAGGTTTTGAAACATTATTTCTCATTATGTGCAAAGGGTTGTTTCATAAGAAATTCACAAATTCACTAAGACGTATGGGCAGGCATGCGTAAAATAGGCGATCAGAGGTCGTGCCGCCTAAATTACCTAAATGTCTGCCTGCCGTCGACCCTAAATTAACTACGTAAATGTTCGCCGGCCGTCACACTTAAATTAACTACGTAAATGTTTGCTCGCCGTTACGCCTAAATTAACTAGCTGAATGTTTGCCCGCTGTTGCACCTAAATTAACAAGTTGTGTGGTGGTGCAAAAGGGGGCGCCTTGAAACACCTTGATCATAGATCTAGTTCTTGTAGACTGATCATAATCTTCTTCAGCAGCAGCTTCTAGCGTCAAGCTGGTCCTGGATCGACGGAGCTAGTGGAACTACTAGAGATCTGTAGCATCAGCTTTTCATCTTTGTTGTATTGTTTTCTGTCTTGTGGGTAGTGATCATCAAGTTCGAGTTGGGGTTCCTCTGTCATGAACTCAGTTTCATATTATTCATGGAAAGGTTGTTTAATCAGCCAGCTAGCCAGCCGCGTGTACATTTGAAGGAAGATGATGATCAGAGTGATGATGTGAGGTTACATACCTGCCTGCCCCTTCCTGCCTCTCATTAGCTTCATCCCTCTCTATCTGAATGCAGAGAGAGAGGTTAGGAGCTACTGAGGTTTAGGAATGGGCAGCCTAATGTATGTCTCGTATTGCGTGATCATCTTGACTATCTTCCTATTGCAGCTTGTTGTTCGTGATGACACTGATCCCTACTTACTGAGTCCTCACTCAAATAGTGTAATCTGGTGTCCTCGTATTAGTTTAGTTGTAGACCAAAATTCGGTGTCTAGATCAGACACAACACAGAGTCCGAAAGTTGTGCCTAAAAGCTTCAAGGCTAAGAGCTTCAATTAGTCTATGTTTCCCTAGAGAATCGATGACCTGTAGCAGGCAATAAGCTATGATCTGCAGCCTTTTCTAGAGTTCTCTATTCATAGCAACACATGAGTTGGTTGTGAATTTAAATCCCCTCTAGATGCAAGTTTTCTTGTACTGAAGACTCAAATGTATACATTGCACAAAGACTGGAGTCGCTGGTTAGGTAGCATTCAAAACCACGAATGTGTGTCTTGAGGATTCTAAGGTCAAAGCTACTACCGTTCTGTCTTGATGGGGAAAGGTTTCTTTTCCTGCAGCAGAGTTTTTTCTTGCTGAGGGTTGAGGGGGCGTGTGTGTGCTTTGGAAAATCAATCTCTCTTGTATCACTCTCTGCAATGTCCGGGAAACGTTCGTCGGGGTATGTTAAGGACAATGACGTCCGTTATGGTCTTAAGGTTGTGCATCGTGATCCCAAGTCGTCGAAAGTGATTGGCCTTCAATGCTGCTTCTGCATTGCATTTGGTCGGGAGGAGAAGATTGGGTTGAAGCGTAAGGCTGCGACTACTGTTCAAGGATGGAGCCATCCCTTCCGTTACGATAATATTGAGAACCATCTTCGCAACCAACATTCTGGTCAATGGGCTGTATACTAATCTCTTGAATCCTCTTCTGAGCACACTTCATTCTTCAATGACATTCCGGTTGTGTTCAAGAACTCCATCAAAGCGCATTTCCCGTCTTCGTCTTTGGGCGCTGAGCGACAAATTGTCTATGATATCGAGAAGGACATTTTGGATACTATTGTGGGCGACATGATGTTCAATCCCGAAGACCAAGACGACAGTGATGCAGACCATGACGCGGATGAAGAACCTGCATTCGGCAGTGCGGTTGAGATTAATGTTCTACGTCTTCGACATCGTCAAGCAGCAGCAAAGGCGAAAGAACAAGCATTATCGTTGTTTAAGCGTGTTGAATTGGAGGATGATGTTGCAATTTATTTTTATTCAGTGACGATTCCCAAGACGAAAACCATTTTGTTTCGCTTGGCTGTGCGTTACGTGTCTTGCGGAACATCATTTCGTATGGCTTCTGAACTCATCGGCTGTACGTATGATGTTCTGGGCAACCCTGGTTTACGTGTGTGTTCTCGTGACGAAATCAGCAACTTCGTTTAAGTTGTCTGCGTTGTCAATCTGCAGCGAATTGCTGACCTCCTGCGTCGTTCTTGGGCCTTTTCATTAGCACTTGACTCTGCGACCCATCAGAGCACTTCATTCCTCGATTTACGTTTCCGAATTTTCGTTCCCAACTATCATTCCATTGTTAACCTGCATGGATGCACCTTTCCAATGTTTGATCGCCATACAGGGGATATCATGTCCACAATGGTGAGCAAGTTCTTAACAGTGTTCTGTCCTGATTAGACAATTCATCTTCTTGGTTTGACGTCTGACAGGGCCCGTAATATGACTGGGCGGGTTGCTGGTGTTGTCACTCGCCTCGACGTTGCAATGCATAGCGACTGTTCTCTGATTCGGATTTGGTGTGGGGCACATCAACTAGATCTTGTTATGGAGGACATAATGAATAATGTCATCAAAGAACGATTCTTCTCAGTCATGACTGGATTTATAACTCATTTAACACGGCAGCAAAATCTGATCGCCGAAATGCAAACTACGTGCCCTCGTGTCGTCAATCGCTGGCTTTCGACAAAGAAGGTCATCAGTTGGTTTAAAATCCATCGGCCACAGTTGCTCGCTCATATCGAGTCAAAGTAGCCAGATTCCGCTCCACCTCGCCTTTGGTGGGTTGCACTTCTTTCTATGCATCATTTCACCACTCGAGCAGCTATCACTTTCTGTTCTATCCAGGGATTAACTACTCTTGTGCTTCAGCAGCGAAATGCCCTGGATAACCTCATTGCATCCTTCATTGACGACGTTGGAGTGATTGGGCCGCTCACTGCAGAATCAATTGCAAATATCGACCCATCGACTCACGTCATTAGTGGTCATTATGCAATTGCTCTATCCAGTGTCCGAGAATTTCTCGTTGGTCTGCTTCCTGGGTTGACACCTTACTTAACGAAGCCGATGAAAGCGACCAGAACGCCTTTCAACACGACATCGCCCTTGTTTACGTCACTGCCTGCGATCAGATTCATGAAATTTCGACCTATCGAGATCGAAATAATAATGCGATGGTCGATCTTGGTTCTATTCCCCCAGTGTTACCGCATGAGCTTGTTGAGTTATCCGTAGCCAACTTCATCCAAAAGATTCGACAACATGCTTTCCGATTGGATCATTGTTACTCATCAACTCAGATCGATCTTGTCGCCGATGAGCACAAAGCCCTGATCCATGCTCATAGATGTGAACCAGTGTTGAAGGACGGCATCGATTCGCTTTCCAGCAGTTCAAGTTTCAAGGATGGCTGGTCTTTACTTGGTGCTCGATTCCCGAATCTGATGGAATATTGTGGTGTCGTTGCAACACTTTTTCCTGGAACCAGTATTGTAGAGTCCGATTTTTCGATCATGCGTTGGGAGAAGGATTTGTTCCGCAAGCGTTTATCGAACTTTGGATTAGAAGGAGTCATGCAGGCAAAAAAATTCTTGTTCATAGAGCAGTTCTAGCATTGATATCAAGCAGCTTCAGATTCATCAGAATTGCAAGAGTCTGCTGATGACCAAGTTTGTTTCATCATTCTCTGCCTACTGTTTGTTTTGTTCTTGCTTGAGAGGAATTCTCCATCTGGGTTGTTTTTTCCTCCTATTTATGTATTAATCCAGAATTGCAAAGACGAAGCCAAGTTTACAGAATCCATCATGTTAGTTAGCTTCAGATAGCACCATGTGTAGTAGTGTCAGTGTTTTGAAGTTTCCATGGCAAGCAAACACTCTGTGTTCCTTGGCAATGCTATGTTAACCAATCATTTTTTGCTAAATAAAGCCTTCATTTGGCCCCCGCCTAAACTAACCATTCCTGATGCACCTAAATCAAGTTAATTTAGGTAATTCAAGCGACTGCCTAATATAAGCATGCATGCGTATGGGTGTTACATTTTCCACTTTTGCTAAAATATAATTTAAAAGATTATGGTGATTTTTTTTTCTATCATGTGTTGTGCAAAATGCAACATTGGTTTTCAAAAGTTTCCATATTGTTAATCTAGTTTAATCAAGTTTTGAACCATGTTTAGTGGAGTTGTGGCTCAAATTCAATGCCTTCAAATATAACCTCATATGTAACTTTTTGTAATTATTTTAAACATTTATATAAAGGTTTTAGTTTTTTTGGCTAATTTGTTTACAAATTATGATGAGATCTAACCTTAGATTGCTCAAGGGCTTTGCACACTCAAGTTGTAGATGTAAAAGTACTAGAACTAAATTTCATGTGCATTCCCAAGATCACAGAATGATGTCCGTTAAAATGTTGGATCTTTAAAATCAAATAATAGTTTATGTTTATTTGACTTGTTCTCATTTTTTCCCTTTTAGATTATTATATAGTTGATCAATAATCATGTTATTATTGATCAAGTTATCATTCATCATCTTTGAACAAAGATGATTTACATCTTCATGAGAAAGTGTCATGTTTTAATTTAATTCATTGAGTTATATCCAAATATTATCAATGACATAAAACATTTGGATTCTATAAAATCTTGTGACATCTCACAATTTTAAAATTTCAATCGTCATGGACGCCATTGACCGACTCAAAATAGTCCAATTGGACATTGATAAAAATAAAACCAAATCCCAAGGAATGACCTTCAAAGCAACACTTAAAGTATTTGAAGAAGAGAAATAATAGGAAGGCTTACAAAACAAACAAGAATATGGTGAACACACAATCCCAGGTTTAGAGTTTAAATGTTAAAGTTTAGGGGTTTAAGGTTTGGGTTTTATGGTTTAAGGTTTTGGAGTTATTTTCATATAATTTAAATGTTTTAGGGTTTTTGTGTTCCAATTTAAGGTTGGTGTCTTAAGGTTTTCAGTTTAAGGTTTTAGTCATAAGGTTTTGGTTTTAGGGTTTTGGTTTAAAGTTTAGCATTTAGGGTTTAGGTTTAAGGTGTTTAAGGTTTATCCATTAGGTTTAGGGTTTAGGGTTTTGAATTTTCCTTTTAAGGTTTAGGGTTTAGGGATTTGGTTGAGGGTTCATGATTTAGGTTTAAGGTTTAAGGTTTAAGTTTAAGGTGTTTAGGTTTAAGGTTAACAAGGTTTAAAGTTTTAAAATTTGGGGTTTAAGGTTTAGGGTTTTGGTTGAAGGTTTACAATTTAGGTTTAGGGTTTAGGTTTAAGGTGTTATGGTTTAAGGTCTTAAAGATTTGGGTTTAGGGATTTAGGATTTAAAGTCTTAAAATTTAGGGTTGAGGGTTTGTGAATTTGGAATTATTTTGGTACAATTTACATGTTATAAGGTTTAAATGTTATGATTTTAGGGTGTTTAGGTTTAAGGTTTTAAAGTTAAGGGTTTAAGGTTTGCGATTTTGGAATTATTTTGGTACCATTTAAATGTTATAGGGTTTAAGTGTTATGATTTAGGGTTAGGTTCTAAAGGTTTAGGGTTTAAGTTTAGGGTGTTAAATTTTAGGGTTTATGGTTTAGGTTTAGGTTTACGATTTATGATTTACGATTTAGGGCACAAAATATTCCATACCTTTCCCTAATGTCAATTTCATCATTAAATAATCCTCAAAATAGTGAAATGATTTTTTTTGAAAATATGACATTGCCATGTTGAAAATTATCATAATTATCATAGACTACATTTTGAATAATTTCACAACTCATGTCACAATATTATAGTAGATGATATAAAAATATGTAATTTTTAATTTAAAAACGAATTAATTTTTTGATAAAAAGAATTATTCGTTTTGTCAATGTGGAAATTGACCTTAGGCAATATTTTAGAATATAATTTATCCTAATTAACTAGGTTATAGATGACCTCAAATAATTTCAAAATGACGTTAAAAAAACATTGACATCTAGTATGGATGAAAATCCTTTTTGGACAAAACCGAAATAGTTGCGTATTTTAGGAAAAAGAAATAAATGAGGACATTAAGGTTTTTCCATCCCCACCTCTTATCATCTCACATTTTTTTTTTCCTCTTCCATTCTCCTCTTGTTTCTTTCCATTCTTTTCTTGCACTTCCATTCTTCTTTTGTGCGTACCTTCTTTCATGCATTCCTTCTTTCACTTCACGAAAACATTTTACTTTTCCCTCACTTTTTTTTCTCCTATGTTGTCATTCTCCTTTCCTCCTTCTTTGTTTTCACAAGGTTGTGGGTTATTTTGATGGGCTTGGACTCAGCAGGCCCACTTGGACATCTCTTCACTAATTTTCTAAATAGGGTTGTCAAGATTCCTTGCTCCCATCTTTATGCTTGAAAATGTGCACCTTTGCACCTAGATGCACTTCTCTTCCTTGTTTAAGATTAAGAGGTGTGGTGTTGATCTTTAAATAATTTTGTCCTCGTGCCTCTATAATTTTACCTCCCTTATATGCTCAAAATATTGCATGACGTTAGATTTATTAGCTAAGGTGAACTAGTGGCAACACTCCCCTTCTTGAGTAAGGTTTCTTAGAAATGTTAAATTTGGATTTAGAGATTTTGGTTTAATCCTGGGATGGGATATTCATAATGTTGACAAGCAACCAAACGAAACTTGCAATTTTTTACCATGGTGCCAATGTAGGTGTGAATTCATACAACACCTACACTACTATATGAACTAGTGTAACATATAGCAGTGGTTCATATATATGTTATATGCTACATCAGTTCATATAACATATAGCAACAAAACTATATATATATGAAGCTTTGCTAAAACAAATTTTTAAAAATTCATTTGTACAAAAATGATATAGTTGACTCCACAGATGGTTGAATAATCTAATCAACCACCTATTGAACTAAGGGAGTTTTTGTTTTTTCCCTATGCACTTTTCCTTTCCTCCTAGTCATTTTCATGTGTGTTTGTTCATTGATCTCCATTTTCTTCTATTCTTTTCTTTCCTTATCCATTGCAACTAAAGTTGTTGATTAACTATTTTTTTTTGTCAATGTCCACATGTCTTTATCAAAAATTTATTTTGTTCATGAAATATTGTGCCTATGTAGGCATGCAATCTCATTTTGTTGTCTTCATGTTATGAAACCCCATCCATAAGCTTCCGTCAATTTCATGTTGCGTATAGGGTTATTATGTTGTACTTTTCATGTATAGTTATTTTCATGTAAAGTTATTTTGGTTGTTCGCATGATTATCTATAACTCCTATGTTCTTCTTTAAAACTTGGGATCTCATTTCTTCAACTTGAGAATGACATCTAACAATTCTACTTCCACTACAACTATGCATAACATTTCTATAGCTATCATTAATCTGTGTTTATAAGAAGCATTGCCTCAATCTTTGACAAATCACATCAACTTCCAGTTTGACAATGCCATATCCCTTTCTGAATAATTCTATTCAACAATGTCTTTTATTGTCATTCTATCTCACATTCTTTTTGCAAACCTATCTCCAGCTCTATCTCATTCTCTTATGACACTTTGCATTCATTTGCTAAACTCTGCATTAATACAACTGGCAGTGCCCATGACATTCTTAATTTTCTTAATTTTTCACATTCTTGTATTACATCTTTTTTTGCATTAAAATCTAAGTTGTAGAGTTGCAAAACATATTTAAAAAACATTTAACATTGTAGAAAATAATTCAAAATGCCTAGCAACCATTAAACATTGAGGATTGTAGCAAATATCGTGAATGCCTAGTGGCCACAAGGTGTTCACAATTGTAGAAAGTGGTCCTAAACACCTAGCGATTGTTGAAGGTTTAAAAATGAAGCAAACAGTCTTGAATGCCTCTCGATTGCTAGGCTTTTGGGATTGTAGCCTAAAATCCCAAACACCTAGTGGTTGTTAGGTGTTTAGGATTGTAGCAAATAATCTTAAACACATGGCGACCACTAAGTGTTCAACATGTAAAAAATAGTCGAGCACATGGAGGTTGTTAGGCTCTCAGATGGTAGAAAATAGTCTTGAACACCTAATGGCCGCCCATCATTCATGATTACTCATAGCCATAGGTGTTGTAAGAATTGTGAATGCTTAGCAGCCACTAGGCGTTGAATAGAGATGAAAAGAGTTATGAAAGCTTGGCAACCACTAGGCATCTTATAAACCATGCAAAAGTTCATGAAAACTATGGTTCACAAATATGCACCATTTTCCATGATTGATGTTTGACTAAACTAGTTTTGACATATAGGTACACCCCACCATTATTGAAAAAGATCATTGGGAAGTACATTGGAACTGACGACCTATACATTGAAGGGGAGCTTGGCCTCCTTGAGCTCATAGGTTTAGTGTCGTCTTGGGCAATTTGTGTTGTGGAAAGTCCCTAACAACCTAAAATTCCATTTTATTAAAAATGGGAATCAAGAAAATGCATATCCATTCAATCAAGGTTTGGGGGCATGAATTGGGGATGGTAGTGGTGTTCCTTGAATACCTAAGGAGGAAGAAGTAGGTCGGACTCGTTTGCCCATGTATCAAAATGAACAATGACTTCATCTTTGATTGGGGATTCAAAATTAGATGGATTTTCACAAACTCTTGATGCTTGAAAATATGTAGTTTGAAGAAGAAAGTGTTGAACGATCATTCAAATCCTTGGGAGGTGGGGAGAGCTCAATTATGCAATGTCCAAAGAAAAAGGCAAGAAAAGAACCTAATGACGCTTAGAATAAGGAGAAAGTATTGGAAAAACTTGTGCATGCATAAAAGGATAAGGGGTACGATGCAAAGGAGTGCCATTTTGTTGATAAAATAATAGGAAAGGAGTACTCTATGTGCTTCCGTTTTGGTCACCATCCAATTTTTGACGTGATTATTCCCACTGAGAGATTTAAATGATCACCCCCAAATATTGATTATTGGCCGGTGTCGAACATTCATGTCGATGAAATAAAGGACAAATCACATAATATAACAAGTTTGACACGAAAGCCCCAATTTTTGCAATTCTTGAAAACCCAACAAGATCAGATTACATAATGCCAAGACACCCAAGAAACTGGGACGATATTTAAAATCGTTGTTTTCTTATTGTCAACAAGCAACACACAATCAAGGTTGCAGAGGTATGCGTATTTTGATCCTTCCCTATTACATTATTGTGGTTGTTATATTGCTTTGCATTGGATTGACTTCTTTGTAAATAAAAAAAATGTTTTAATTATTTCTTGTTCTTCATTTTACAACAACTAATTACAGATGATAATATGTCATCAAAGATGCAGGAACTATACAACACATTCCGGATTATGGTAATGTGGGACACTCATTTTGTGAAGACTTGCAAATTCCCAAAACTTCTCAACAACAAGGATTATGCCACAAACACGAGTCCATCCTACTGCAAAAATATTGTACATGCGCAACAAATATAGGACTCCTATGAACAAACCACTTCCAAATCTTGATTTATCTTTTTGACATTTGGAAAAATACAAGGTAAAGCAAGAAACCCCATTAACATTGTCATAATTTCAGTGATGTATTTACTTTCTTAATTTCTCAAAATCCTCACCTTGTTGTTTACAACAATTTGAAAAAACAGTGAAACCTTTTTTGAACGTTGAGTCTATGAGAGAATGTAAAACGCCCTTCTTTCCTTGGACACGGTTTGTTAACAAATAGGAGATCTACTCAAGTGCAAACATAGAACTTTATTGAAAGGAAACTATAACACAATGCTCACAACACAAAACATAACATCAAGAACTCCTCAAGGTTCTTGTCACATGAAATACACAAACTTGTGCAATGAAGAAAAGAAAACAAACCATCAACACCAAGGTATTTAACTACAAGACCAAACCACAAATAACCGAACTAAAATAAGTAAAGAAAATAATTCAACTTTGTGAAAGTAACCTAGTTACTTTCCTATTCTAGTAACTAATGAAACCTAACTAGTTGAACTTGAATTCTCAACATGGTTTTCCACCTCTAGGAGATTGTCCTAGTGGAATGGGAAAGATGCAACATTTTAGTTAATAATGGTGATGTTCTTGCAAAGTCGCCAAAACCAATTGGAAAATCAACATTTGGTTGTTTTACCAATTTGAAGGAAAACCAACTGGAGAAGCTAGCAAGAGGGCTTACTTCATGGATAATAATTATTCGTGAGAGACCAAAGGGTGGTGGAAGACTTGATTTGAAGTCCATGTACAAGGTATCCAAGAAATTCAAAAGAAAGGCAATAATCTGGAATCAAATCATGATTCATTTTGGATTTCCAAAGCCAACATCAAATAATTAGGGGCCATACAAGGATGAAAAATGGCATGTTTTAAAAGTGCAACATAAGATGGATAAAATGTTTTCCTTGATTCTAAATGTGGAGCTTTCCAAGGAGTTTTATTCGAAGAAAATGAAGGTAAAACCCTCCAGCAAGGCTCCTTTGTCTTGCTTTAAATCTACGTTGCTGAAGTGGGTCCAAAATACCACTCCAAAAACACTTATAGTGAGGGAAATTCTTGTGGACACACATTATAGGTTCAATCGTGTAGGGAGTATGGCCGGATTGAAAGAGGTTATCAACACGCCCAAGTTGGCTTCATTTTTATAGGACCAAGCACCACATGCCATCGTTGTGGTCTTCACAACACACACATTAAAGGAGGCTTTTGTTGTGTGGAAGGGCCATGACTTGGAGTCCTTCATAATTGGCTTGTTGGAAGCAAAGGCAACTTTCAAAGTGGTCATCTATGGTTATGACTGAAAGTCTTTTAAGCACATGTTCACAATTGTTCTCAAATCCGCATTTGTGACAAAGGTGTAGTTTGAATTTGGTTAGTACATGGCTAAGTTACAAAGGGTATAGGTTCTTCAAAAGGCCCTATGGTGGAGTTGGTGATTTTTTATGCTTATTTGTTCCCATGTAAAATCATAACAAATATATAGGATATATTTGGAGCGAAGAAGTTACCAACATTGATTCTTCATTTTATATCCTCCTTCCTAAAAGGTTTGGATTTATATAAGTATGAGATACTACTAGAAGTGTTGTTGAAGATTATGCTATCAATACTTCATGGCAATCTTGTATGTTTCAGCATTTTTGGCGAGAGGGTAGTAACATATGTATGCTTGGTAAGTTTCTACTTTTTCAATGGTGTTATTAAAACTAAATCCTTGACTACAAGGTGAATGCATAGTCAAGTGGTTTAGAAATGACAAAAATTATAATCCCTATGACTCCAAATAAGATTCTTTAAAATGATTCAAATGGATATGGTTGTTGCTTTAAAAAATGTTATTATTATAATCTTTGAATAATACGTGTTCAATCACCTACAAACCTTCCCAAATCTATGTGAAATTTATATTTCATGTAGTCATAGTTATGACATTCTTGGTGCGGGAATGTTATGGAAGCCCAAAGAAGCACGAATTTTAACGAATTTTATAGATCAACCGGTGAACATTTGGTAAACATTCGCGCCGAAGAATGTTTTGACAAGGTGCTTTACCACGTAAATTCCCGAATTTTAAAGTGCAAAATGAAGAATGTCATTACTATGCATGTAGTTGATGTTATTTTTAAACTTGGAAGTTTTAAAAGAAAAAGCCACAAAGTCCATATGAATAATGGCCCATCCAAAGTTTTAAAGAAATATGCTTTTGGGACAAAAAATTTGAAAAACAAACAAAAATTGCAACTCATATGGACTTATGAAAATATGTCAAATTTGAACCATTCAAAAGTCTCTAACTATTAAATAAGGTTTTCAAAAAAAATATTCATGATATGAATTTATCATGAATATTTCATCATATATTGAGTCCCAATAACAAATTTGGAATGTGAATTAATATAAATTCTTCCATTTTGTGATGTTCCAATTAGATGACCAATCCATATTTTTTGATTTCAAAAGTCCATTACTACTAGCAAATGATTTTTTTAATCAATAAATAACCACACAATTCTCTTGATAATGAAATTGTTAATTTAGATCCAAATCCTGGTTAGTAGATCTAAGGATATATTAATCACCATATGCATTTGAATAAAGCATACCTAAGAAAAAAAACAAAAATGTCACAAAAGTGAGCCATTCAATTGTGCATTTACCCTACATTTCAATTGCATCTTTATTTTTTTCTTAGTCTAGATGTTGTTTGCATCCTTAAGAAAAAAAATGTAAAGTGCTTGAAATTATTTCCATCATGGAAGGGGAGAGGTGCAAGACGATCACATCAGTTTGTTTACAATTATTTTTAGGTGTGACCTAGAAAGATGCAACAATGAGATGCATGTAGAGGCCTTGAAAATCACAAATGAGGTTCAAATTGATGCTAAGGTTGGGGTACCTAATTACCCTGAAAAAAAATAGGATAAGTTTTCTAGTAGCCAAGATGATGTTCTTCCCCCAAGGGTAAACCAATCAAACATGGGTGTTGTGAAACGCGCAAAGAAAAAAAGGAATCCATTAACAATGAAAGAAAAGAAGGTTTTGAGTAAACGAAAGTGAAATTCAACATTGTTTCAAAGCAAGGAAAACTTTACTGACATTGAAAAAGAGGTTCAAATTGGTGTTGAATTGTTAGCCTTTTTGACATCTTCAATCTCGCACACATTAATACCATCATCAGGGTTGAATTTACAAGTGATAGATGTAAATGATAAGGAGAGAAAGGTTAGTGAGGAACTATTATGAATCACGCTTCATGTGGATACATTGAGCCCCTTGAAAAAAATTCTTAAATAAGTTGATACATGGTTATATAGTTGCAAATATGTCTAATGATTGTTAAATGTAGATATGTGATAATTGTAAATTAAGAAATCAAAGAAAGATGAAATATTGCAAACTCTCCTTTTTATGTTTTAAATGTAATTTAATTGCATAATTTTCTTTCGCTATGTCATATTTGTGGTAAGATTTGACTTTCAATTCAAGTAATGTTTGTCAAAATCTTGTTTGTGTTGTACATTTCTAGTGAATTGTTGACATCCTCTTGTTTATTGGAATATCACTTGGTGGCCGCATGGCCATATTTCAATAAGGTGTGAAAAATAATTTATTTTGCCCATGCACACTTGGCAGCCGCCAAGCTTAATTGTTGAACGTGAATGTTGTTACATGCCTAGTGGCCACTAGGCTAATCAATAGCTAGTTTAATGAACACATAGATGTAAACTAAGGATGACTTCCAGGATAAATATGATGTGGTTAAATGCCTGACAACTATTAGGCATTCTTGTGGAACATATTGCAGGATACCTATGATGTTTTTAAACGCTTGGGGGCCACTAGGCGTAGCTCACCCAATTTTTATGAATGAATTACATTAAATACAAAATTTTGTTAAAGGTTACGACCACTAGGCTTATCGCTAATAACACTACAGATTGTTCCTTTGAGATATTAACAACCATATATTTAATATTATGTATATTTTAGGTTACATGAATAGGTTTAAATTAATGTAGTGTCTTTTTTTAAATATTTTTTTTGCCCTACTTAAGTATTTTGTTGTTTAGCTGTGGTCATTTATGATTTTTCTATGATTTGTAAAATTGCATTGGAGTTTTATTTGTTTCAACTTTTGTCTGTAGATGGCTTGGAATTTGTGTTGCACAATTATAATGTAAATACATTTGAGAACTTGGATCCTTCTAATATGAGGCATGGAATTTTTGGCAAAAAACTTTCCCTTCACAATAATGGTGAACTCTCTTGAATCTTTCTAGTCAATGCATTGTGAGAAAATGTATGTTGAATTCAATTCAATTTGAAACTTGCATTTGATTTCTTGTGTTTTAATTTAGGGAATTCTAAAAATTAATCAAAAGGTGATTGCGTTAATGTTCATGAGGAGAAAGTAGTTATTGTTGCCACAAACTTAATGGATGGCCACACCATTCTTTTTATCCAAGATGTGAGGGCTTTTCCAACGAAACATCCTTTGTATCATTCTAGAGGTTAGGAAATGGAAAGTCACTTTTGTCATAATGATAGTTCGGAAGTGAGTCCCCTACATGTTTTCATCTTGAGGGGAGTTTAGCTAGAAAAGAAAACTGCTTGAAAATTTATACTTTTAAAGCTGAAAAATGGTAATGTTACCTTTTGTATGGTAAAATTCAATAATTTTTTATTTTTGGAAACAATTTTATAAGTTTTGTGATGTGTGAAGTTATTTTATTGCTATTGTAGTGTTAGCAAATATAACTGCACTATTGAATACAACTAAAGGGAATTGAACTTGACAATAGGAAGTTGAGAGTTTGAACTTCATGCTAATATCTTTGAGAGTTCAAAGTAGTCATGGATTTGCCATGAAGATTTGTCTAATACCATTGAAGGTTCAAAGTAGTCCAAGATTTGCTAAAATATATATTTTTATTTTTTTCAATGTGAGGGTTTTGTTCTAGATACATGCATTTGGTGAAATCATAGGTCCAACGTTCATCCCTATCATCAGAAAACCAGATGATAGGATTGGATGATGTAGCCATTTGCACATGATTTTTCAATGTTAAGGACACATTGACATATGATCCACATTTCAAGCAAAGATCACATGAAATCACAACAACATTTCGGTTGCTGAAAAAATCTCTAGGTGAATCAAAGGTGAATGAGTACCATTTGATTTTTGACTTGAATGGAGTACTAGTAGTGATAGTCCAACCAAATCTTCGCCAATGATTTTTTGACTTGGGTTGAGAGAGTTCCTCTCCAATTGTGAAAAAAATCACTATGTACATATGGTCTTCCATAATGAAGAGAAACTTTTCTACGCAGGAAACAATTAGGGAAAGAATTGGTGTTCACCTCGAATCTTCAAAAGTAATAGACCAAGCTTTATGTTTCAAAAATGAGCATTTCCTGCCTAAAAAGCCCAAAAAACATGTTTTCCATAAAAACTTAAAAGGATTTTTTGATGTCTTTTTTGGTATGAGCTATGAAAATACATTGCTTGTAGATGACATGCCTTACAAGAGTTTATTTAATCCTCCTTTTAATGCCATTTTTTTTGAAACGTTTTATGGGTCCTAAGTAGATGATGATTATTTGCTTGGAACCATTCTCCTTTACTTGGAAGCCTTGCATTCCTTTGGAATGTAGGTCTGAAAATTTGTAGAGTGTAATCCTTTTGGGAGGATTAGACACATTCTTCCTTCCAACCTTCGATATGAGAAATTGGTTGAACCTTGCTCTTCCAAATATAATGATATGTTCTGTAACATGATGATATTTAAACTTGCAAATAAAAAGAGGTGAAATATTTTATTTAGTTTTCTATTTATTATGCCTTATGTAGTGTTGATTTTTTTTTGTTTGTTGTCTACTTGTTTAACTATTAATGAATGTAAATCATGTATTAACAGTTCATGTGTTAAAAATTGTGCATATTTAGTTTCCTGGCAATAAGTTAGAGGACTTCTAGATATATTGCCTGGTGGTTGCCAAGGTTTTATTGAATATGCCTTGTGGCTACCAAAATCTTCTTGGAACAAGCCTTGTGGCTATTAGGGTCTTGTTGCATGTGTTTAGTTCGAGCTTTCTATTATTGTCTTGTTTGATATGCTATAATGGCACTTGGTGCCCACATGTGATGCTTTCTTGAAATATAATTTTTAATTTAGGGTAGGTCAACATATTGTATAACATGACAACAATATTTTTGATTGCACATCATTATTTGATTATAAGTTGAATTTTGAAGGTATGTATAACACCTTAATATTTTGTACTACGTGCGATTTATGGGGGGGGGCTTTTGTTTTTTCGTAGTTCAAGATTCGTTTGCATCATGCCCAAGTGAGCAAAGGTATATATTTGTTTTCATGCTTGCACTTGGCACCTTTAAGGCCCAAAAAATTATTAATTTTAAACGTGAATGGTGTATTCTACTATTTCCTTGAATTTGTTGTTCTAAAAGGGAATGCTTGAGTATTTGGAAGAAATATTGATAAGAGCAAAGTCAAAGTGAGAGTTGGAGTGAAATATTTTCTTACTCACGCATTTGAAAAGTTTTATATCACAATTTGGTCTTGTATGAAACTAGAGGATGTCCTCAAGGTTCTTCCAATGTTGATTTTAGATACATCCGTGGATTAGTTTGTTTTTATTTAAGGATGCGAACAATGTTCAAAGACTTCTAGTGAAATTTCTATTAGTTCTTATTATTATTTGAAGGATTTGAAATGTGTGTACTATGGTTGTTGTGGGTTACCTCTTGGGAAGGAAGATCGAACATTGTTGATTGATGACGAACCTAGTAAAGCACTTCGAAATCCAAAGTGGAATGGTTTTTTTTCTCAAGTGCTTTAGGGGTGAGTTGTTATCGAAGAATAAAATGCAATTGTTGGACTTAACATCTCATTTGTGGCCAACCTTAATTAAATTGCCTTTAATGAGCATAATTTGAGATCATTATGATGTTTTGATCAAGCATTCTAAGCCTCCTTTAAGTTTTTTTGGTGAAATTATTTTTGGTTCATGCAATATATGAATTGTAACAATGGTGATCTTGTCAATGCCCAACCTTCTTTGGGTATGCATTATAAATCATTTCATTTTTTTTCATTTTTAATTTTTCAGGTCATTTTTATCATATATATTAACAATATTATGTTATATATTTTCCTTCGTTGGCACTAAGTTCTGTTTATTGTTCACAAATTATGTGACAACATTTGTAACTATGAAAAGGAGAAAACAATGTTTGCCATTAAGATTCATATTTCAAGATAATGTGAATATAATTGCATATTTGACCATGGACCACCACAAAAGTTCGAAAACAAGGAGGAATTGACTTTACTTTCAAGAGTTACATTGTTTAAGGTTACATAAAGTAATTTTATCATTTATGATAAGATTATAGTTAGCAATTACGTTCAATTTGGATATCACAAATATTATTTATTTATTCCATTAATATCTCTGTTGGAATTTCTTATTTTTTCAATTTTGTTTATAATAAAAGTTATCAACAAGCTAGGCACTAGCATGGCTCAAACTTCAAAATGTATTTTAAATTTTCAATAAATTCTATTGATATGTGTTAATTTTATTATGTTAATTATTCCATCTTAATTTTGGTTGTGGTCTAAAACATGGTGGCCGTAAGGTGTAATTTGGATGTTTGACCTATATTTTTTTGTTGTTTTCTTGAAATCTTTTCCTACGGTGAACAACCTGGTGGCCACTAAATCATATTTGTAATTGATAGTCTCATTGTTTACACAGTGAAAATCATGTGTTGGTATTTATGGACTTTTGTAAAATCCATAATTAATTAAATATGTGTTATAGTTGCCTTAAACAAGTGCCATAAGACAAGTAGTCACAAAAGACATGACATGGCCATGAAGTTGAAAATGTCAGAAACCTTACGATTAAACCATAATTTTTCATGCATTACCATGGATGATCCTTAGTATGATGTGGAACCCCAATTTGCAACTACATTTGTGACTACATTTGGATAGTTGTATGCTACCAAATGTCCCATTAATGGGTAGTTTTATTTAACCACATAGTAGTTTGAAAAGCCAATGGCCATAAAACACATGGCAATTTTCCATTTGTTCAAGAAAGATACATTATAATTATAATAATTTATTATAATTATTACATATATTAAATAATATAATTACATCAATTAAATATATTAATTAATTATAATTTATCCTAGGTTAAACAAGGTTATAATAAACAACAATTATAAACAAGGCTATTTACTACCTATACTATTTATTACATACCACCTATCCTACTTACTACCTACTACTTAGTCTACTAATTAATTAATGACTTAGCCTATTAATTACCTGCCTAACCTAACTAAGTTTAACCTTCATAGCTTAATTTATTAGCTATACCTAATAAATTAGCCTATTACTACCTATAGATAACTTAGGGTAATTGATTAAATATGTAAGCTAGGTTAGGCTACCAATGTAAATAGGCTTACCTAGTTTGACTTAATTTATTAAACTTACATAATTTAATTTACACATTAAGTTATAGTATAGCTTTTTTTAGCAACCTATTACCTAATAAATTAATTTGTAAATTTTTAATTACAATAACACAAATGCCATGTGTCAATTAATCATTTATGTATAATTGCAAATATAATTGCAGAAGTAACTTTGTTGTCAACCATCAATGGATGCCACCCATAAAAGATGACATATCATTTTCATTAGTATTTTCATCTAAACTTGTGGTAGTCACATATTGTAGTTGCATGTATGACTAAAATTTGCATTTGTTAAAGTTCAGTTGTATATGCAATTATGAACATTTGCAACTAATGTGCCACATAGGAATGGTACAAGTGAAGTTGCAAATTAGGTTGCTTTGGACACTAGTCACATTAATCATAAACATATGGTCAGAATGGACAAGATTTCTTTTAGTGTTTTTCCTTGGCTTCTAATTTTATAACTTGTGTGTGATGTGGAACCTCTACTCCAAAACCCCACCTTTCAATGACATTTGTAAATGCATGTTTGAAGTTATCTAGGTCCACATCTTTGGTGTGTTTGAACATTGCCAAACATGCCAAGAAAAATCGAAATCAATATCTATTTCATCATCATAAACATTTGCATTTAGGGATATGATAAAAAATACACTAGGGGATTGGGCACCACAATAGTAGATTTCCTATCATTTGCAACCATTCCTTATGCAACTATGGTAATTAAATGTTGCCTACAACTACAAATGGTTGCCTATGTAACTATTTTTCAAATTTGGATGGATTTTGGTCTTCCTTTCAACTAGTTCTAATTATGACCTATTTCATCTTTCTGATAGGTTGATTTTTTGTGATGTTTTTGTATTTTTCACAACATCATATATACGTTTTGTTGCACATGCAACCAAAATAATCACATTATAGTTGCAAAAGGTACGTATGCTACCTAGTAACTACATGTATAAACTATTTAATGGTATAGATGTACTTATATATCTATATACCTACCTACCTACCTAACTATTTATTAAGTTCCTACATACATGTACCCCTACATACCCACTAGCTACCTAATAGGCTATTTAATTGTAAATAATTATTTAAAGGTTATTTAAATAGGTATTTAAAATAATTATTATTATATAAAGGCTATTTAAATATGTATTTTAAAAAAATATTATTTAAATAGGTACCTATTAAAAACTTATGCTACCTAGTAGGTAGGCTATGTAATAGTATGTGCTAGGGAATAGTTGCAACGAGGTTACAACTATGTGACTAGGTTGCAACTAAAATTTTATCCCATATTATTTTATTTTATTTTCAAGTTTACAAATTATATAAGTAGGTTGGTTTGGTGTAGTGAACACATTCAATTTTTTCAGTTGCCATATGGGAAGAGCTAATTGCATAGGCTCCACCCAAAAGGCTAAACTTAAAATAAAATAGGATTTTGTTGTAAAAGTGCCTAGACCTAAAAACCTACCTACCTAGGCTAGACCTATGGCTAGGTGTCATAGGCTTAGCATAGGTCCCACATGGCCTATTGTAAATGGCCTAGCCCAAAACTAAGGTAGGTACCTTAGGCACCTAGCTAGGAGAAGTGGCCTATCATAAGTGGTCAAACCTTAAATTAACCCTAAATGATTATAGGGAAATATTAAGTTGCCACATGGCACAATTTTAGGCCACCATGTGGCACAATCTAACTGCTTTAATTGGATGGTTGGAAAAAAAGGAAAATTTTTTTTGACAAAATATTTTGAAAAATCCAAATGTTGCCACCTATCACATTCTTAGGCTACCACGTGTGAGCATAATATTCGCAAATGTAGTTGCAAATGTAATTGTAGGAACTCATCCCTAGATACATGTATAAAATCACCATACTTGTATTTTATGAAAAAATTATTTCATCCATTACTTGTGACTAATGTTGTTGGCAACTTTGTTGTTTGCTACTAGGTTGATTTTAGTTGCAAATGTCACTTGCAACTAAAATTTAGTCACAAATGAAGGTTTTTTTAATAGTGCCATTAAGGTTATTTAGATCCAAAGGTTTCAACAAATCATTAGGGGGTTGGGCTGAGTTTCAATCAACCAAGGGGTGAAAACGTGGTCAAAGGAGCTGGGGTTGCCAAGGTAAAAGTTCTTTTCCAAAGACTACACATGACATGTGTCATTTTTTGTGTTTGGTTTATAATTTTAAAAATTGTTGCATTTTAGATATAAATATATTTTGATTACAAATTGATTTTATATTGTGCATATTATCCATTCATGTCCTCTATCACATAAAATGAATAATGTTTGTTAAAGGCACATTTTCAAAATCCATAATTTTCAAGGCCAAAAGCACCTTTGAACCAAATGTGTTCAAATTGAACATAAAAAATAAATTCATCACTTCAAATCCTTTTTCCCTTTTAATCATCAATGTTAAAATCCTCTTCAATTTTCAAAATGAATGGTGCACATTTGATAGAAAAAAAGGATGTTTGAAAAAAATAAGGATTCTTCATTTTTAAAAATTGAATGCTTTGAACATGTAAACTTTGCAATTAATGGAAAATGTTCCAAAAAAATAATGACAATTCAAACTATTATGTTTCACTCGTGATCTTTCAAACATATAAATATGTAGTTTTAAGGAGTGTTCATTCACTTGAATGGCTCCTTTGACCGTGTTTTTACCCCATGGAATTTTGTGATGAATGTTTAGTTTTCTTTATGCTCAAGAACTTTTTGGGATATACAAGTGATATGTCAATTGGTCACATCACATGAAATTTTACCAAAACAAAAAAGGTGTGATTATTTTAAATGTTGCAATTTGTGATTTAAAGAGTTTTCAAAACAAAATGTTGTGTAAAGCTGTTTGTGAATTTCTTTAAAATTGAATATTTTGATGCAAATGTGGGATAGAGTTGGAAAACATGATTGGACAGTGGTGTTTGAAGCATGGCACAATATGAAAAACTAAAGATTTTTTAATTTGGAGTGATGACCACCTACAATTAATAATCAACATTTATTTGCCGAATATTTATTTAAAAAATGATGTTAAGCAATTTCAATGATTTTCCAAATTTTTAAAACTTTAAGAATAATTATGCAAAAAGATCTTGAGTTGGTTATTTTAAATTTGATAACCCAATAGTTCAAACAATAGATAATAATTCATAAGTTTGAAGTTTAATTCTGAACAATTTGGACAATCATTTATATATCCATATAAAGACCTTTTGAAAATTATTTTGTACCAGGCATTAGTCACAAGCATGGTGGGTGAAAACACGGTCAAAGGAACCAAGTGTGCCAAGGTAAAAGTCCTTCTCCAAGGCTTCTACTTGACACGTGTCATTTTAATTGGTTTAAAACTTCCAATTTTGTATTTTGGTTACCCCATTTAACATTGCATTTAAAATATAAATACATTTTGACTACAAATTGATTTTATATCATGTATATTATGCATTCATGTTTTCTATCACATAAATATGAATATTTTTTGTTAAAGGCACATTTTCAAAACTATAATTTTTAAGGTCAAAAACACTTTTGAGCCAAATGTGCTCAAATTGATTTTTTTTTAAATTCATTAATTCAAATCCTTTTTAATCATCAATGTTAAAATCCTTTTCAATTTTTAGAAGGAATGGTGCACATTTGGTAGAAAAAAAGGATGTTTGAAAAAAACAAGGATTGTCCATTCTCGAAATTTGAATGTTTTGAACATTCAAAAATATGTTTTATTTGTGTTAAGCTTTTAGACTGTAAACTTTGCAATTAATGGAAAATATTCCCAAAAATATCATGACAATCCAAACTATTATGCTTCACTTGAGATTTTTCAAACATACAAAAATGCAATTTTAAGGAATGTCCACTCACTTGGGTGGCTCCTTTGACTATGCTTTTACCTCGATATAAGAAGCTCAAACTTTTAGTTCATGTTATTATTTAATTGATTGATTTTTCTCCCCTTAAGTTATTTTTTAACCATTTAAAAAAAAATGAACTACATGTTTAAAAGTTATTTGTCACATCAAAAAGTCAATAATATTAACCTTTCACAAGAAGTGTACCATGATGTCCAAGATTAAAAGAACACCAATGATTTCAATGATAACATTGTTTCAAAGTGAGCTATCCATTTGGGGGAATTAGGTATATTTTATACTAATGAATCACTTTTAAGATGCCTTGACATATGATATAGCAAAATGGAAATTGTCATTAGCCTTTACCCATGGTATGGAGTATTCTTAAAGACCCTCATTTTTGGACTTGGTAATGCGAATGTTTTATTAGAAATGAAAGCACACTAGAATCCCCCAAAATTATTGTCACATAATACAATTTTTTTGCATTTCAAAAAGCTGACAAGATATGTACACCAAACTTAATGGCAATGTTGTGAACTCTAGATAAATTTTAAAAGTTTGGAACTTGATTTAATCACTTTTGCAAAGAAATTTTGACAAAAGATGAATTTTTGTATGTGATGAATATATTTGAACCAAAATAAAGTATGAAAAATGAGAAATATATTTCAAACTTAACTAAGCTTATTAGTGATATTTTTGTATGGAAATTTGAGCGAGGAATGAAAATGATACTAAGGGGACATTTAGTGTAAAGTTTGGGATCTACATGTGTCAAACGACCATTTTTAGGGGGGCATTAGATAATTGTCCAATCTATTTTTTATCACCCTATTATTGTAGATAAATTTCTAATATATACATATTAAAGCCACCTTATATTAATTATGATCCATTATTTTAGATTACTACATACCCTATATTATAATTAAATTCAATATTTGAATAAAATGTACCTTATGTTTTAACTAATTAACTTATAAATTTTACCCAACAACCAATATATTGCACCCTATATTTTTACTCATGTATTTTATTTTATTTTTACTAATGCCCCCCCCACCCCCCGTACGGAAATGATATAAAAATACATAATGCATTAACTTTTTGGTTCAACACTTTGGTCAAAAAATTATTACTTAGTTTTGGGACTCAATAAGCCATATAAATTTTTTATTATTGAATATTTTAATGAAAGAAACGTGTCAAATGAAAAAACTTGGGAGATCCTAGAGTTGGACATTTATTTTTTCTTTGTTAATGGAACATGTCACCCAACATCACACATTAGATTCATAAAAAATCTACACATTATTTAATATGTGTACATTGAATGTACCCAATCTTTTTAATTCAGCTATTGGATCAATATTGGTTTTGATTTAAAATAAATTTTGACTTATAAAAAATAATTATTCACAATTCAAATTTTTTTTACTTGAATTTAGGACTACCAAAAGATTACCATGAAAAAGAAAACTCACTGTACATTGTCATATAATTTGTTATCATTTTTTGCTTAATTTTTAATATGCTTTCACCCTTATCACAATCAAATGCCCATACATTTTTATATTATTTCTCATAACCAAAGTTCACACAAGCTCACATCCGATAACATGAGGAATAGTTCAAAAATTATGTGTTCTCTTATTCTTAATGCTACATGACTATTTTCAAAACAAAAGTCTAAAGAACTTTCTATTTCTTGGAACATTTGTCACACAAGATAAGTGACTGAACACAAATTTTGATCAAGTCCATAATCTTCCATAAACAAATTATAGAAACCATTTCATTTAGGGTGAAAGGATTTATTGGTTGAAATAGTGTTAGAAGAAAGGAGCCCAGGCATGCACATATAATGAATATTCAAAGGAGGCAATTATGAGGGGGAGAACATGTTGGGTGGATACTTGAAAGTAGGACTATAGGACATGCAAACTTTCTCAATACCTTTATAGGAATCAATTGAACCATGTTTGAATTTCCACGTGCATTATTGACCACTTGTAAAGGAGCAATATATTAGACGACATTAAAGGATTAATAAGAATAGTTGTCATGTGAGAAGGTCAATGAATTGTTCCAATTTGTCAAATCAAATTTGTAATTCCTCTTTAATTTTGCAATGTAGTGTTGTGAGAATGTGAGATTACAACCTTAGCCAAGGAAAACCTATATGAAATGCCCTGATTATGTTGGAAACCCAAGCCCATGATATTGAACTTGAGGGAACATATAATGACCAAATTAGAAATTCAATGAACAAGCAAACATGAATTAGGGTTAGAATGGTGATATGACCATTGGTGACATAATCATTGGTGGTGCATGCACTAACCCCAATATAGTTCAAACTCTCCACTACATGTTGGGTAGGGCACTTGTTTTGATGGTAAATTGTGTGTGTTGGGGATTACAATGTGGACCAAATGGGAGAATGATGGGTGGAGTGGAAGCTTAGCTAAAACCAAAGCAACACTAGGATGACCAATGGCGACAATGAAAGATCACATTGCTCATAAAATGAACAATGCATATGGGGGACAAAGGAAGCCATGTAAGTAGTCATAAGAGTTTTTACAATTGAAAAGTGGTATGCATAATCATTTATTATGCAGTTCACAATGAATGGACAACACCATAGGAATTGGTTTTGGTGTTTATTAAACATGAGTGTTTAATGCTCTTGCCCTCAAGGGCAAGGTTCCAAATTATTACTTGTGAAATCATCCCCTTTCCACCCCCTCCATTTTTGCATTTTTCTTTTATTTTCCCTATGGTTCCCAATACTTCATTGATTTATTTATCTCATGCCTTAAAACTATGACTTTTCATGTCCATGTAGGTGGGAAGGGGAAAGGGATTAGTTATTTAGGCTTGAAAGAGGTAGCTTATTAGATTATTTTAGTATAGATAACATGGACATGAAAAGGTACATGTTAATCTACCTTTTCATATCCATGTAGGTGGGTAAGTAGAGTAGTAGGTAGTAGCCCAAGAACATTTGAAATCTCCCATTTCCTACGAAAAGTCAATGAACAATCCATGAACCGTAGTAATGTATTAATCAAAGAAACGAGATTGTAGAAGCCAAATCTCATCAGTAGCTCCCTCCCTCTCTCTCTCTTTCCATTTCATGCATCTGTGAATTTCACATGAATCAAATACTATCATAACATTTGCATGAGTTAAATATTGCAATAACATTCGCATGAATCAAATACTTATCTATCTAAATTACCTCTTCTCCTCCATGAACTGCTGATCCTTCTCTCTCAATTCCTGGTTCAGGTTAGTTATTCAAAATCATAGTGTCATTTGAAGAATACATTGAACAATTTGTTGTGATTGTTTCCAATGGAGGCTAAGATCGGAATACATAATGAAGAAGAAAAGCTCTTGAAACTAGTCTATTTCTTTGCCCCCTTCCTTTAGTTCATCATTTGATCAAGAGAAATAGATCTTAATTGGAGGGTCATATATCTATATAATAATTGTCAATTAATCTAGTAGGTAACATTAAAGATTGTAAAGGGATTGATTGATTTTGGTTCTAGAAGAGGGAAATCAATCTAGCAAGTAGCTTCAAAGTTTGTGAAAGGATTGATTAATTTTGGTTCTCAAGGAGGAGAATCGATTTAGGAGGTATTTGATCCAATTAGGGATTAATCTATTTTGATATTGGAGCATACTTACTTGCACCTGTAGTTTTGTGAAATCGGAGACAATTTTATATACTTTCAGTGTCACTCTTGTCGCTCAATGTCATCAGCAGTGGGTGAGACTTCGAATGTTGCTGGGAAGAGATCCAGCCAAAGCAATGCTAGTGCTGTTGGTAAGAAGAGTAGTTTGGAGCAAAGAATAGTGGGTGTTGGTGGCTCGGAGAAGCTAATTAACACCGGTGGCAAGAGTTCCAGTGTTAATGTGGAGAACAACAACAATAATTTTGTGGAACATAGTAATTGCAGGAATAATGTCCGGAAGCGTCGGAAGCTCGACAAGACATATGCGCATCTCATCCATGACACCATAATCAACTTGAAAGCACGGAAGGGCTCTACCTCCAATGCCATAAGTAAGAACATTGAGAAACTCCATGGTTCTTCTTTGGGTCCAAATTACAAGAAAGTGGTCAGACACACATTGAAGAAGCTAACTGCAGATGGGAAGCTCATCCGAACTGGTCATAGCTTTAGACTAGCACCCAAGTTTAAAGGCAAGTTTGATATGAATCCATTTAACCAACAACAGCAACAACTGACGACAAATAATGAGAACTCAAAGGAAAAATTAGAACAACCTACAATTCATGGCGGATACAAAACAAAAGGACGACTCCAAGCTCATATCAAGAGGAAACGTCATAGAAAACAAAAAAGGTGTGTAAGTCGTCGTAGACAAATACGTAGACGATCTACAAGCAAATATAAATATCACCGTCGACTTGGTTATGGTTTGTATAAGAGACGACGACCTAGACTTGTGATGTGTCCTCTAGCCATGCGGCGCCAAGCATGCGCCTATCGATATTCGAGACGACGTAGTAGGTCTAGATGTGGGTCAAGAAACAAAAGAAAGACACACTACCGCAAAAAGAAGAGCACGAGCCCTATACATTCTTCTGCAACTTATGGTGACTCCGCCCGTAGTAGTTGCACACAATCTGTTGCTAGTTCCAAGTAAGAAACTTCACACAAACACAAACATATATCCACCACCTCAACTTCTATTATTATGTTCACAGATGTACCACAAATTCCAAGCTTTATCTAGCATATTCATGAGACACAAAACACAAAGATAATGAATGCCAAAAGAATTTTTGGATGTCTCTTTACCAACAACAAAACCATTACAAAACAATCCTTGCGCTTCCTCATGACCTTGTAGTTATGATATTATGTCCATGAAAATGAAGTACAGGAAGAAAAGTTGCAACAAATTTGTAGATTTAACACAAAAGCTTGACTAAAATCATCATGGGTGTAGGTCTGCGAAATCAGAAGGATCAGGAGGATCTGCAAGTTCAAGAGGCAGTAGATGGTGCTAACTAAAATTAGGTTCAATTTCGTAGCTTTACAATTTCAATAGTTTTGGAAAATAGATTTCAAATGGTTTTGCACATCTTCTGTTTTGTCATCTCTTTTGTTTTCCTCATATGCATCTCCTAGAAAGAAAATGAGCAAGCTAATTCCTATCTACAATGTACAAATCTTTAAGCGTCTCCAAGTGTTTGCCCATCAAAGTCACAACTTGCTTGCCCATCACCACTAGCTTGAGCTCTATGTGTGTTCAATGTGTTCTCTTCACATGAAAATAATGTTTTTCTGAAATATCATACAATTTCACATTTTGTAGTTTCAAACCTAAGGATAGGTTTAATTTCAAAATCTTATGCACCCTCAATTTCAACACAATAAGGTGGTGGATGTGATGGATAGTCTTCATTAAGTTTAAGAAATGAGAGATGAAAAAGATGATTCATGTTCACATAGTTCAAAATTTGTAAGTATAACCAACATGATTTCTTTGATAATCAAATATATTATATAATCCATAATACAAATTCTTAATTTTTTTCACATATGGAGTGGATGATGAAAAGATCATTGTGATGAAACTAGAATCCACCTTATGTTCACTTTTTAAAAAAATTAAATATGAATTCATAAAAAAAAATCTCATTATCAAGCATTTCAATGTCATGGTATCATTTTGGATTGTTCAATTAAATAAGATGTGACAAGATTTGAAATAATAGTTTAATTCTATCACCTTTGTTATCTTAAAACATACTTTGAATGTAATCTAAACATGACCAAAAAAAAAAGCTTTGTTAGATATACTAACAAACTAATTGATTAATTGGAAACAATTGATTGACAAAAATTTTATTTGATAATGCTTTATTGACACATTTAATTTATTCACAAGTATTAAGGTGAAAAGATGATGAAACTTTCAGAGGTTGATTTTGACCAAATAAGCATTTCAGAAAATGATCTTCAAAACTAAAAACAGTTGAGAATTATTACAAGTTCATATTTCCTAGAAACATAATTTTCTTTTAAAAAATTTAATGTATGTTTGTATATGCCATCTAGACTACTGTTTTTTCCTTCAATTTTTTTGATGTTGCATTGTTGACTAGCATCCTAAGAGGGTTTTAGCATTAACTGATAACATGTTTTAAGAACATGTGTAAATATTTTTTTAAAGCCAGTTAAAAATGCTACCAAACTAAAATCAAAGTCCAAATGTGGTGAATGTTTTCAGAAAAAGGAAAATTATGACAAATTATTCCCTTTCATTTTTATTTTCACATTTTGGAGAAATTTTACACACAAAAGAAATGTTGATCTAGACGTAGTAACAAAAATATTATGTGGACCATAAGAATGTACATACTCCCTTACAAACCTTTTGGAAAAACAACTTTGTGAGTATTTAATCAGTTTTCTTCCAACATTTTTCTTCTTTGCAATAGGTGGAAAAAAATTCTGCTTTTTTTTTTCCCAACTTCAATATGCTTTGGAATTGGTGTTCATTTATGATAAAAACAACTTTGCTATTCTTCTCATGGGCCATCAGGCCATCTTGGTAAAATGATCAATGACCATAGATATTAAATCAAAATAATTTGACATTAAAAATATATATTATAATACCTTGGCAACTTCAACACTATTTGTATTATTTTTGGAAATGTTGATTTTTTTTAATTGTTCAAAAACTAAAATTTTGTGAAGGAAATTAGAGAATTTGTGAAAATATTTTTTGAAATATTCTAGTTTTGATCAAAATTATTTATTTATTCAATAGACATGTGTTGAAGCTACCCTCTTACTAAGCTAATAAAATTCATGGCTATTTAAAATGTGTGTAAATCATCCTTCATTATTCAATAATGTTATATGTAGCATGTGCTTAAAGACCTTAAGGTGACAACTTGCATTATAAGATTGATTCAATCTTGCAAGATGAATAATGATTCATTACAAGTTAATTAATATTTAGTGTCTGCATCATGATCAATAAGTAGCAATTTAAACATTAGATTATGAGAGTAATAAATTATGTAACAAATCTAAATTATGTAATTGAAGGATAATCTTGGTTGCAAGCATTTATGACTTTGATTCAAAAATTGGTGTTGCACAACATTGAAGAGGATCAAAAAAATATTTTAATAAATAATGACAATTTTCAACAATCAATGTTATTGGGCAGTTTTGTTTCATTGTACAATTAATCTGTTCTATTGCGTCATTGTTGTGTGTATTAATTGGGGTTGTGAAAATGAAGGTTTGATAATTGGAGGCTTAATGATGTACATGTTATAGACTTATGCACATTTTTAGTTTGACAAAAGTTCTTATCCTTTCATAAAAGCAATTTACAATGTGATAATGACATTAATTAGAAAATAATTATGAAACAATGTCAACAAATTGGTGTGCACTTGACAATGGATGATATTTCAAACTTGAATCAAATTCAACAATATGCATATTTTTACATTGTTCTTAGTTTGAAATATAGTTTATTTTTATGGATTGAAAGACTCACAAGTTTAACAATAAATGTTTAAAATGTAGAAAAGTTTTCTAAAGTTTATTGAGAACAATCCATGAATTGGGCAATTAGTGTTTTGTGTTCTTACTCACCATGTTGTTGTATGCAATGTTGGTCATTGCTTTAGTGATTACATGTAATTATGTAATTGCATTGTATATAAAGTACACCTTCTTTGGGTAGGTGGCAACCAAGATGACATTGATTAGGAGTATGATGAATAATGATGAAACAATATTTGAGAAAGTAGTTGATAGAAAGATAATTGAAGAAGACGTTTTCATTATCATTGCAATTGGCAAACACTCCACCTCTTTTTAAACCAACTTGTAATTTTTGTAAATCAAATATTGTAATTTTTTTTGAAATAGAGGTTGATGGGATCTTTTTTATAAAGGGATTAAAGGGAAAAACTTAGGTGGCATGATGGAGGGCATACCAACAACCCTTGTGTAGTATTGTATAATCCATAAATTTTAAGTTCAAAAATAGATGTTTTAAAAGAGTTTCAAGAAAGGTGTCAATTAAGAGGTAACAAATAGATAAAATAACAAAGTCAATACACCATCTCACAAAGGGAAAACTTTTGCCAAGGAAAACCAACTCATGTTGGGAGATAAACTTATCCTCACCCTTTGCTTATAAGAAAAATACGTTAAATTCAAGCATTTGAAGAACATGCAAGTTACCTCAATTATTTCGTTTGCAATTACAAACTTGAACTTTTTTTCAATGAAAGAATCATGGGAAACAAAACAAGGTAGAAATTGTGGAATAACAACCTAAACCAACCCTAGGAAAGCCTAGAAAGATAGAATGCAAGAATATTATTTAATTACAAGAATAAATAAATAAAGGAAAAATAAGATTTTTTAAATGCAAAATACAAAAAAAAACCATAGGAGTAGAATGACAATACATATAACACACCCTAAAGAATTTTATTTGACCCTTTGAACGACCCAACATATGAGTTAGCATGATTCCTTTTTCTTATATTGCCTTGTTAGTGTTTGCATTATATTTGAAGAGGTGATTCATGTCAATGAGAGGTTTTTACTCACTTTAGAAGGTTTTTGGCATGCAATTAGTCTTTTCTTCATGAGGAGTCTTCACGTGCCTCCTGTGCACCACGTTCTCACCCCTCATGGGTAGATTCTTCAACCATTCATTTTCACCATTGTCTAACTTTAAAGAAGTTGACGAATACAATCGTGATGTCAGAGCTCTCTAACCCATGATGTCAGCTATTCCTTTGGAAAACATTGTTGTTGCCCTAAGCCAATTGCACCCCCCTCTTTCAAACCTTGTCCCTACTATTTTTGACTTTAAGTCTAAACACATTTTTTATCTTGGATAAGGCTATGTTCACCCAAGCTTTAGCAATTGCCCCTCATTTGTCTTTGAAAGGGCTTTTTGGGATGGTATATGAACATTTCTCAAGATGTTTCATACCAAAGGACCCATCCTCAGAGTTTTCGAAATTATTACAATCCTATTATTATTGTTGCTTGTATCCCTGGGTCAATGGCCTTAATGTTGGGGGTTAGTAGATTGTTGGCAATGGTCAAGGACATTGGTGGTCTTCATCCTATTGCAAGGTGTTTTTCGACTTATTAGTCGTTCCATTATCCTTCAACTTCAAGGGTCATTTCAAAAACACTTATCTCCCCATTAGTTTGGAGTATTGACCCCTAAAGGCTATGAGGCCATCCCTTTTGGCATCTGAGGCCTCCTTGACCTACACCATGATTAGTGATGCAAGTTGTGTTGAAAATGCTTAAAATAGCGGTTCTTTGAGCTACTATTTTTAGATAATTGTGTAATGTCAATGGGTTTTTGGCGAACATTGTCCCTTTTACCAAATTGTTTTATGGTGTTCATTATTTTCTTTACTACCAACATGGGCAACATGTGGAGGGGGTCACCATTATTGAATCATCTTCAAATACAAAGTAGGGTGACCACCTAGGAAGTCCTTTATTTGCTTTGGCCCATTATTGAACTTTCTTAGAAACCATCACATGGGCCCCCAGTTGGGTTTTTCCATCCCTAACGAACGATACCCACATCATGGGGCCTATGAATGAAATTACCCACACCTTTTATCACCTTTCAACCCAATTAACCCTAGTTGGGCTTAGGGTCAAGGTGTCAAAGTGCAAGCTTTGGAATCCATCACGGATCTCTCCAAGCATAAAGATTCTTCAAGGCTGCACTTTGGTCACAAATGGCCTACACATTTTGGGTACGCCAATGGGTTCTCAAGACTTTGCCATGCATTTTTTGGATAAGGCTTTATTTCAATACGTGGTGCATATCAATGATCTTCCTCTCTTGGGAGACACCCATGTTGTTTTGGGCATTTTGTCCTCATGTGTAACTCATTGACTTTCGTATCTCACTCAAACAACACTTCCCTCTTCTTCCTTCTTGTCTCTTTTGGCGAGTTCAATCAGAAAATTATGTAAGTATGTGGAGACATTATAGGTCAAGTCTCGTGGGAGTCCTTTTAAGGCTCCTTAATGAGGCATCAAGTTCGACTTCTGATATCTTTTGGTGGTATAGGCTTTATTTCTATGGAGGATTATGCACCATTTAATTTTTTAGGGAGTTGGATTCTAATGGCTCTATATTTGTATTTTAAATTTCATATTTTCAACAAACTTGTTTTGGAGGAGTATGTTTCTTAGGTTGAAAGGGGCGCATACTTATTTCAATCATGTTTATGTGCAGTGTGAGATGGCCTTCCTCTTGTAGTTAGGGAGATGCACCTTTCTTTTGAAAGTTTGGCAGTTACTGGTGCCCCAAATCTACATGCATCTCTAATGGATATCCACCACGACACATCACTTAGGTCTATCTTAAAGGATGACTTCATTTCCTCAACATCCAAAGCCCACATTCATTCTTCTTCGAGCAAGGGGCAAGGCTATGGTTAGTTTCTAAACCATCTATCTGTTCATTTTGCATCACACATTTAACTTTCACCTTAGCATTGCATTTTCATTTCGGTTTGATTTAGCCTTTGACATCTAATCTTCTCGTGTGTGAGTGTGGACACAAGTTGGACACATCTGGCATGCATTTAGCTCGTTGCCCGTTTAGAGGTCAATGGATGTCATCCGAGATGTCATGTATTCCCTCACTTGAAAAAATGAACACATTATATGGAAAGAGTTGTGGTACGCCCTTACCTTAGGAATTTCATTATGAACCGATCTTTACATGACCCAAAAAGGCCAGGTTTTCATTACCAATGTGGTGGTTACGGACCCAACACGAGAGACGGTGGCTTCGAGTGTCAATAATCGACCAATAGGTGCAACTATGAAATTTAGCGCCATTGCTAAGATTCGCAAATATAAAGGGCTTTATGAAAGGCACCACTTTATTCTGATGGCCATGGAGGTGCATGATGCACCTAGGTGTGATATGGATTGTTTCATCAAGGAATATGTTTGTCTTTTCCATGATATATGATTGGGAGGTCATCTTTTTGCATTCAATTTTTTAGGCAACATGTTAGTATCACTCTTCAGCGTACTTTAGCTTATGTTATAAAAAGAAAAATTATGTTGGTGGGTGATGTTTATTCTAGACCCCCCATTACTATTAGATTTCACGATTTACATGCAACAACATTAAAGGGGTGAGATAGCTTCCTACCACGAGAGGGATTAACTTTCTCCTTTTGTTTTTCCTTTTTTTTTAAAATTGTTTTTGGTTTCTACGGGTTGTGCATCTTTTGGCCTTTCTTTGGCCTTTTCTTTTTGTCTCCCCTATGATGGTTCTTGCCATTGATCTTTTATTGGATTTTTGTGATTTGTTTGAATGACCACATGATCAAACATGCCTTGTTAATTTCACATGCCCACACCTTTCCATTTCAATAATTTGGTGCAAGATGATACTTTGAACATATTTTTGGTTCCAATTTTGTGATATAGACCAAATTAGGATTTTTTCCTTAATTTTATTGAATTTTTTGATGTTAATGAAAATCAAAAGAAAGATCCACAACAAATCAACATTTATGAACCATCATCAAGAAGTCTAAGTTTATCCAAACTCATAGATATCTAAGCATAAGCATGGTAAAGTTGTAAGTTGGAAACATTTTTTTCTTAGAAAGTATGCATAAAATATATGTTAATATATTGAATTCATGTATATTATTTAAATCAATGATCAACATTAAAAAATTCTTCATTTCATTGCATAATATTGAAGAACCATATATTTTAATATGCATTTAATTACATTTTTTGAGATGCAAGTACTAATAAATATGTGTCACAATTTTACAAAAACAAATACACAAAAGTAAAACATCAATTAGAATTATTGTACTTTCAAATTGATAAAGGCCTAGTGTGTATGAATATGGTTTCAACTTTTGATATTATAGTCATAATCTATCAAAGTTTCAATGTAAAAGTATTTTGGAAAATTTGAACAACCAACTGATTTAAAACCTACTTTTCATCCACTTTTCTTATATAGAATTTCTTAAAACTTTATGTTCATCTCACAATAAACTCAATGATTTCAAATGATATTTAAATAGAGTTTTAATATCTTTTTGAATGTGAATGTTGAAAAGAGACTATTTCTGATTTTTTATTTTTTTGGACTACTTTTTTGACATACTTTATTATGCTTGGACCCATCTTTCAAATATGACACATGAACTAATCAATGGAATCAATGGCTAGCAACTACACAAGAATGTCAAAGAAGCCTCCACAACATGAATTTCATGTATCTTGTATTCCATGAAATTTATCATTGATTTCAAATGTCAATTATTCAACCATTGCCTTGTTCATATGACATTTACATGCATTTAATATATAAACAGATAAGAATAAAATATTAATTGAGAATTGATCAATGTCATTATCATGCAATATACATGAAGTGCAATTCCTATTGATAGTGAATTCCAAGTTAACAATGCCCACACCAAGCCACATACCATAATAAGGCACAAAAGATGAACATCAACCATGAAGTCAAGCCCAACCAACAAGTAAATGCTCTTTAATTCAACCATTGGGGGATGGACAATGTTTTTTCTAACCTATGCATTTGCATTAACAACATCATTACATGATTTAAATTTTTGTTCATTACAATCATTCAAAAAAAAATTAACATATATTAATAAAAAATTTAAATTATATTTGTAAATTGTGTTTACATGTGTTTAAATCATGTGTTATTTCATGCAAGTTCTTTTAATTATGTAACCTGATGAAAAATGTAACATCAAAATCTTATGGACATGATTATCAAGATTAAACAAGACAATGGAATTTAATAATTTAAAAAAATGTTATGAATGTCAATTATTTAATTAACAAGCCTAAAAATAAATCAATGTAGTTTTCATTGATTGTCCCTTACTTTAATAGACTAAATGAATAAGGAAAACCAACAACTCCAACTTCAATTCTAACAAACTATATGATTATGTATAGAAAAACTCATGTAAGTGAGCAAAGGTCATGGTAGTGCCATTTGTGAGAGATAGCATTTTTAACAATGTAAAGGATGATTAAGTTGAAAAATAAAACATCTCCATTATCTACGACTAATTACAAAAAGCAAGATACAAAAATATTGGACATAAATGAAATATCATACACAAGCTTATTGTGTTAATATTACTACATTACAAAAATATGCAATAATTATAATTGTCCTTTAACCACACAATCCCTAGAAGTTAAATTGTATTCATGTTAAGCAAAGCCATGCACACGGCTAATTCAAATGACCTAATTGTCAATTTTTCAGCAATGCAACTTCATGCAATACCTCAAAATAAAAGTAACACACTTTAAAAATAAACTATCAAACTTTGAACACAACTAATTCATCAAATGACTTAAGTGTTTCATCATACATTTATGTGAGACACCAAACAAAAAGTAGAAAAAGATTGTCTTAAGTAATGTTTTCAAACGATCACATTGTGTTCAATTATATACAAATCATCTTTACATTACACAAGGTGCATTTGACCTCATAACCATATATCATTTACAAACATCAAAAGTTTAAAATGTCAAGAACTTTATGAATTTTTCTAATTTGTTAAAACCAATGTTGGGCAATTTTTAGGTTTTATTTAGACTTGTCAAGTTTGAGTTTCAAAAGAATTTACAAGACCCACCTTAGTTTTTAAATTTTTTTTTAAAAAAAATTCAAGACACCCAGGCAAGGTTTCAAAACTTTGGAAAATTTTATTTTCACTCAAGTTTCAACATGACAAATCTCACATTTCAACCTTGCCAATATTTAAAAGCAATTTTCACATATCGGTTTTCAAAAGTTATATTATTTTAAACTTGTATTTTCTTTCTTTTTTTAAATTACATATATACAAAAAACAAATCACATAGGTGAAATTATTGGCATTATGGTAGAAAAAGGTGCCACATAAATGGTTTTTATTTATCAAACGAAACTCCTACTTTTTTAACTTCATGGTACATGTATTGGTACTTTATTCAACAAACAAAAAAAGGATCCGCTAGTAAAAAATATTCAAAACAATCCTTATTAGGACATTTAGCACATTTGAATGCAATTTCAAAATGTTCAATGCAAGGAATTGGTTTTCCTTTTTGAGCTACAATTTGAAAGTTTAGATTATATAAATAATACAACGTCTTACTAAACACTTTAAGAATGCCACTTTATGAACAAAAAATATTATGAAACTTTAAAGGTTTGAAGGTTTAACAACATTGGAATTACTTTTTGGACTATTGAATGTATTTAAAGTATTGAGAAAGTCTTAAAACTTTTGCCTTGGTACTTTTTAATACACTAATTGGGTATTATTTTATTTATTTTAAAATAAATACAAGGTTTCAAGTGGCCAATTCTCAATCTAGTGAGAATTTTTAAAATCAATGAATAGGTTTCCAATAAGGTATGACCAAGAGATATTCAATTTGAAACCTAACTTGAAACCCTTTCCAATTTTCAACCATTTTTTTATACCCACCCAACATTGGTTAGAACACAATTTAAAGTTTAGATTATATAACACCTTATTAAACATTTTTAAAATGCCACTTTATGAACACAAAATATCATAAGATTAAACTTATATACAAAGATAATAAAACCTAGAAACAAAGACATGTGTTTCATCGAAAGTAGGACAACAAATCAAAATGCAAGATCAGACCATGTTAAAGGAAATAACATACAAGGAAACCTCAATCTAAGATGATTGGAGTTTTTTTGCTATTTGTGTTATGCTAGGGGACTACTTAAATTATGGGATACCTAAAAAAACTTAGAAGATTGCAAAAAACATGTGTAGAGGGTTTCCTAAGTTAATTGATACCAAAAAATCACTTAAGGGACTATCTAGGGAAGAGAAGGCTACATAGGCTTGCCTAAATGGTAATCAAAGGCCTACATAAGGGGCTACACATGGATTATATAGAAGCCAGCTAAAGACTACTTGGGGAAACACATAAGGACCTACTTGGGTTATGGGGATATTAAAGGAATATTTAAAAAAGTACATAAGGTCTCCCTAAAAGGCTACCTAACAATTATTTAAAGAGACACCGAGGGGCCTAACTAGATTATGCAAACTTATAAGCTACTTAAGGGGCTACATTAAACATACATGTGCAACTACCTAAAGGGCCACCTATGACTGATTCATAACCCCATATGTAAACCCTATGTAACATCATAACTTAGATAAAGTTCTAAGTAACCCCTATGTAACTCTCAATATAAGCTTTTGATAGCCTTTCAAAATAGCCCCTTAAGATTTCCTAAGGAAGACTTAAATGTCCCTAGGTTCTAATGCCCTTAGTAGGGTCATAGGTAGAATATAACTAGCCACTAGGTAAGTCCTAAAACAGTTAGCCCCCTAACCTAGGTAAACCACTTACCTTATATGACAGTGTTAAGTAAGACCTAACAAAGTTAACAGCCTACCCTAGGTAAACCACTTAACTTATGTAGTAGCCCTAGGAGAGTCTTAACAAAGTTAACATGATACTCAACTTTACCTACAAGAAACCCTTTCGTAAAAGAGTCTTGAAGTGTCATTTGGTTGCCAATAGTTCCAATTGATGCCTTGTTTTTTTTAGCCAAAACATGTGTTACACCTTTCACATGTTGTCCAATAATGTCCACCACCCCAAAAATGCCAGTGAAACTACAAAATGTGCACTGCGAAAAAAATTTGTCTACCATCTCCACACCTAACACAAGTTTCAAAACCAAAGTATGATGACATGATGTGAGATGCAACAAAAGAAAAAGAAATACATGAAAAACAAACTTTGTGTTCATGGAAAATATCATTTACCTTTTACAACATATTTGAACACCCAATCTTCTTTTCGTTTCATGGTTGCCTCTACCTTCTCATGGTCTTTTCGAACCACCTTTATTTCACCAATTTCCTTGTTCTGGTACAACTTTAAATTCTTTTCATGAACACTATCAAGTCCATTAGCTTTAGGGGACAAGTGAGTTTTCCAATTGAAGAGGTTAAATGATGGATTGATGCTTCTCTCTACCCCACATGGTACACAATACACACCCACTTCCCCCAAAAACATTGTCATGATTAATTTGTGGATAGTATGGACCTCGCCTTACAAATCCCCAAAGTGAATTCTCCTCGCATTCTTTCCAATTTTTCATCAATCGTAATGGCATTACCTTGTCACAATAAGCTTTCAAGATACAAAATCTTCAACTTCTAGAACATCATGTTCTGGAAATTCAAATTTCACCTTTTTCAATCCATCATTTTCAAAGCCTCCATGAGAAGACATCCTCTCAAGACCACGACCTCGCTTATGGAGCTTTGGACATGAAGGTCTTGAAGTCAAATCAGTGTGAGGAGCAACAGTTTTTGCTATTTGAGAATACACAATGGGAACAATAATAAAAGATGGTTTTTTATGGAAGTTTTAATGATGCAAGCAACAAGAATAGATTTTTTTAATCTCTTGTAAGCCTAAGTAACTTTGGCAACCACAATATTTCCCATCATGTTTCTTTTTGCATGGTCCAAAATCTGGAATATTATTTTCTGGCCTGACATGGACATGCTTGTGGCAATCACAACATCCACACAAAAGTGGATCAATCAATGATGGTTCAAGGTTTTGACAACCACAATCATCACCCATAACCACATTTTTGCATTCACCCCACTCCATTTGCAAAAATCAACAAATACCACTTAAATGAGCCTCCCACACCTTTCTAAAATCTATTTGGAATGGGTCTAAAACATCAATTATAGCAAGTCAAAATGTATTCGTCCTAAACCCTCTGCAAACCCTAAACCCTCTTAACAACATGTCACTTTGAAAGTCACATCCTAAAACCATAACTAACAACTTAATTTATGTCACAATAATGTTGAGTATTAAAAAGTGCAACCATGGTGTGGGCTGATTTATTTTGCAAACCACAAAAATATGTGACATGACAAAAAACACACAAAAATATATAACTTGGAGGAAAAGATAAAATAGAAAAACAACAAAAATATAATACGTATTAAATACCAAAAAATGTGATAAGATAAAATTAAATAAGAAAAAGAAGTTACACCAACATAACAAGGAAAGAAACATGAAAAAAACAAACCACAATTTGTATGGATGAAGAAATAATTAGTGTTAAATGGTTTTGTGAGCTTTAAAGGTTTAAAACCACATCTAGATCCGATTTAAGACTCATGCTTGGATCACTTCCTTCTTTAGCTCAACTTCATACTCCAAATATTCATTACCAATAGTAGCAAATGTTGGCCCTTAATTAGCCTTAAGTGAGAAACTTGAGTTCCCAACACCTAGGTCCAAAATCCCAGCATGTTGTTTCTTAAACTGCATACCATAACCAAAACCACATCTAAAGTACATGAATTTTTCCTAAAAACAAGTCTACCACTTGAGGCTAACCATTGTATAACACTAATTTCGGTACACATGTAACACTAGTTTTGGTAAACATGTATGCAATATAAAAAAACAAAAGAAAAAAGAACCAATAAATAAAAGAAAAAACTCCCAAAAAACAAAGGGGTCATGCTTCTTGCCCTAAACTCAAATGCATGTACACAATATATGAATCTTTTTTTTAAATAGCAAAAAAATAAAAGGAAAAGCCCCAAAAAAACAAGGGGGCCATGCTTCTTGCCCCAAACTTGAAAACATGTACACAACATTATAAAAAAAAATCAGTTGACAAAAAAAGAGGGAACTGAGACAAACCATGCCAAATGTATATAAAATGTCAAAACACCCAAAAGACAAGGGGTATAAAGAAGAAAAAAAAAAGGTTGGAGAATGATATACATATTAAATGTCCTGAGAAGGTTTGGTAAATATGTTTGTTGCCCCAAGCCAATAGCCCCACACATGACTTGTTGTGCTTCTTGCCCCAAACCTAAAAACAAAACAAATATTTTTTTTAAAACCAACCAACAAAACAAAACAAGGAATGAAACAAATTTGGATAACACATGTACATTTTTTTTGCTCAAAAACACTCAAAAGACAAGAGGTATGAGAAAAAAAACAAAGGAAAAAGGGTTAGAAAGTGAAATGTATGGGGTCAAAGCATGGTTGGGGAACCCAAAAGAACTATCTCATTTTATATTCATTGGACCCCCTCACTTAAACATGTTGAAACTTAATGACACATTCATATTGAAAGTTTTATTTTATTCATAGATAAATACATTATAAAGGTACAATTCTATGCATAGAATTTCAAGATTGAACAAGTTTAAGGATTCTTATCAAGTCCTTGAAAAAAATCCAAGACTTTGTTTCATGAAAAAAAAAATTTCAAGGACTCATAAGGAATGTTTAAACAACTTTTTTTGGCCTAATATTTTTAATACAAACACCTTATGTGTTAATGTGTATAAAATGTATGAATGTGACAAGAACCAAATGCCCTATTACAATGTAAAAAGTTTCAAAAAGTCGAATTTTTGGGAATTTTGGGCCATTGATAGAACATGGCCCACATTGGATAAATTTTATTATTTTCACTTTCATAAGTGAAAATAATAGATACTTTAGAAGCTTATATAAGATTTGGAACAAAATTATTTCATTTGGCATGAGAAAAAAGGGTAAAATGTAAGATGGGTCATGGGAAAAGTGAAGAAAAAGGTGAATTTGGGAGTCCTTGGAGTGGATTCCCATGACTTAAAGGGGGTACCCCAATCAAGCTTGGACCCTATGTATTAGCTCTTCCCCACAAGTTGTTCAAATGTTTGTTGCCCAAGCCAAAAACCTTGTGCACAATCTTACTTTTATTTTCCCCAAACTTGCCTCCTTACAAATCAACCTTGAGCTTGTTCCTTAAACAAACCAACAATCCAAAACCTTATAAAAGCAAATGTTGCATAATCACAAAAAAATTCAAAAATATATTTTAAAAATTATGCACATCAAAAATGTCACACACTTGTTAAACTAGTCAAAACCAACCAAGATTTGAATTGAATTGCAAATCAAAGGTTTCATATGAGTGTCATATGTTATCAGAATGGTGAATACGGAAGAGAACCTGGACTTACCACATAGGCTATTTCTTCACTTTCACTTACTTAGGGTTTACATAAAATTAGGGTTCTACACCTTAATGAATAGATCTACACCTTCATTTATTATTTAGGTCATGGTGCTCCCTATTTTTATTATAAAATATTTATTATAAAAATTTCAATATATAATAAGTTCTAAGAACTCAAAAAAACATTGCGCCTTTTAGATGCAGACCCTTATATTTAATTATATATATATAATCATTTTTAATCATTTTTTAATATCTAAAAATTTAATAATAGAAAAAAATTGTGCCATTAGATTCTATTCATTTTTTTCTTTCTAAAGGTGTTATTAAAAAATACATCATAAAAAAATTTTAAAGTTTCATAAGCATTAAAAATTATAATACACTCAGAAAGATTGCCACCCTGGGGATAGACATTGGTAGAAACCCAAATAGAGTGGTATAGGTGGAGCTATTCTTAGACAAGTGTATGTTGTGCAAAATGTTGAGGCCCAACAATTTGTGCTTCAATTGGATTATTAAAATTGGTGACATGAGTGAACAACATTGAATATGATTGAAGATATAAAAAAGAATTGTGAAAAAAGGCCAACAACAATACTATGAAAATTTTGAAAGACTTGAAAAAAACACCCACTACCACACCTAGATGCAAAATCATCATGCACCTAATTTCAAATTTCCATTTCAATGTAATGTATACCTAAATAAACACCATAGATTGCAGATTGTAATGGATGAAACCACAAAGTATATATGTCACATGTATCATGAACTATAACTTTTTGTGTGAAAAAAACCACATTCTTTTGTAATAATAAAAACACATTTATTTTGTGAAGCATGTAGATTTGTGTTTATAGTTTGTTAAGTGTAATTTAAATGGCAAATCATGGTTGAAAGAACATTAAAAGAGGCTTCAAGCAATGCATTCTTAAGTTAATTTTTCTTATTTTATGAAAAAAATGATTCAATTTTTTATTTATTTCAATGTTAAATACAATGTTTTTCTTTTTCTTAATGTTACATTAGTAGTGAACATCCAAACAGGGATTTAATAATAAATGGCAACTAGTTTCTAATCTTTTCACGTGTGAATGTGGACATGGGTTGGACGCATCTAGCACTTAACTCATTGCTTATTTGGAGGTTAGTGAATAGCCACACATGATGTCATCCGAGATGTCATGCATGCCCTCATTTGAAGGAGTGGGCACACTGTATGGAGAGAGTGATTGTATGCCCTTACGTCAAGAGTTTCATTACGAGCCGATCTCTTCATGACCCAAGAAGACCAAATCTTCATTGCCAATGTGGTGGTTACGAACTCGACACGGAAGATGGTGGCTTCGAATGTCATTAGTTGACTAACAAATGCAATTGTGAAACTTAACGCCATTGCTAAGATATGTAAGTATAAAGCTTCATGAAAGGCACCTTTTTATTATGATGGCCATGGAAGTGCATGGCGCACCCGGGCATGATATGGATCATTTCATTAGGTCTCGTCTTTTCCACAATAGAGATCATGAGATCATTTATCCTTGTCCTTTTGCATTTAATTTTTTAGGCAACATATTACTATTGCTTTTCAACGTGTTTTAGCCTCTGTGATAGAGAGGAAGATTGCATTGGCAAGTGATGTTCATTCTAGACCTCCCATTACTACTAGATCTCACAATTTGCATGCAAGCGACATTAGAGAAATAGTTTCCTACCACAAGAGGGACTAGCTCTCTACCTTTTTTTGATTCGTATAGGCTATTCATCTTTTGGCCTATCTTTGGCCTTCCCTTTTTGTCTCCCATGCGATGATTCCGGCCATCAATCTTTTATTGGATTTTTGTGGAACGTTCCTATACCATATCTTAACAATCAAACATTGTTAAAATGGTTGCCAAACCAAATCTGCATTGAAATGTGGTGATGATTTCACTTTTTTTTCAAAATTTGGTGATTTTTTCTTACAAACATTTGCCACTATTGTGAAATCAAAAAATTGGGGGGGGGACAAGGGGGAACAAACAAAACAAAAAAATGCTTGAAGAGGTCTTTGATTGCATACTTTTTCATTTAACATTGTGTTCATGGTCTTGAGAGAAAGATTTTGATAGATTATGCCTCTATTCCTTATGGGTGAAAATATATTTATTAAACATATCAATATTGAAGAACGGTGATTTAGGTGCATGTAATCCTGGGCTTCCCTCGATTTATAGCATTGGAGCTGATTGTGGCCTATCCAAGTGGATCACAATTCTTGAACATTGTGAAGGCCTTGAGGTGAGGATCAAGACTATTCATGTCAGTTTGTTACATGAAAATATTCAATAATGAAAGTGAACTTGGAAATTTGAAGACCCCCTGATTCATTTTTTAGAACTTGCCTAATAACCTTGTTTGTATGAAAAATAAAGCATAGAAAATGTGATTATGGGTATATTGTGCAATAATGGTAGAGGTTATAATGTGAAAAGGAGTAAGGACCCTTCTCCAAGGGTTTGAAAAAATTTAACAGGAAAAAATCAACCAAAGAACAACCTCTCGTATTTGTAAGCTATGAAAAATAGCTGAAAAAGGAAAATTTTATCAAGAAAAAGATTAAATCATGGAATTTGGTAAATGGTGAGTCATGGGAAAGGTGTATGCCATGTTCGAGACCACACTTAACAATTGGAATAATGAAACAAGAGAAAACAAAAGAAACCACAATTCATGAGATTTGCATGTTTGTGTTTCAGAGCTTTGGGTACTCATAATCAAGAAGTCATTTTCCATGTTAATTTTCATTTGACAAGGAGCTCTCTTGAAGCATAATGTTAGTTAGATCAGACTGGTAAAGGTATCATTTCAACAGAGCTTCTGCAGTTTCATTTTTGTAGACACACATGTAGTGTCCAATGGACCATGAGGCATGAATGCTGATGGTTTCATTCTCACTGCTTCTTTCTAGCTCAAACCAATAATCATCTCCAAATAACAGCCCTGTTTTTGTGCCATTCTTAAGCTACTCTCTTGTGGTAGACAATTGGTTCACAAGCCTGATATCCTAATTCAAGTCCAAGAGCCTAGGTTATATTCAAGGGCTTCTCTAGTACAAGAACGTTAATTTTTTCAAAATTACTGACAAGAAAAAGAGACAGAAAATTTAATCAGACATCTGAATGCTTTAGTATACCATCAGTATCTGTGCTTCAATAGTCCACAGTGAGGAGATCAGTAAGCTGATTAGTCAACTGTTTCAATAATGAAATATATCTTGCATCCATTCCACTGATGATAGACCGAACAAAAATTGTCAATCTTTTTCTTTAAAGTTCGGTATTTGATTCCATTACAACCAAGAACACCACATGATTGACCACTGCTGTATAAATGACACCATAAAGAAGACAATAGTCCACTACTTGAAGGAACTTAGAATGCCTTGGGCTGACTCCTTTCTGGGTGTCAAGCAGTGGTATCTTCACATGCTGGTAAAAATCACTGCCCATCATCAAACATGCACATTTGAAACAGCAAGAACTCTGATGTCAGAAACCTATGTGACATCCCCCAGTAAAATATAACTCCTTGTGCTGGCCCCAAACTTCAGAACATCTCCACCATGAATTTGCTGTCTCTCTTTGTTGTGCAACCTCTTGCCATTAACAAATGTTCCATGTGCAGACCCCATATCTTGTATCCTCACCTTTCGGCTTGCCCCACAGCTTATTCTTGCATGCTGCAGACCACACCACCTTGCAATTAGCATCTACTCAAACCAATAATGTAAAGCTGCATGACTGTGAAGCTTAAAGCACTTCTGGGACAACCAGAACAAATCACAGCTATCTCAAAAACCAAGACAAATATAAATTTGATATGCAGAATTAGAGAATTTTAGTAAATGGCATGTTGAGGATTGTATGACAAAAATATATACATCTGAAAAATGTACCTGGCGAGAGATAGAAGCATGGTCGAGTACAACATCGCATGTAGGAGCACGCCCAAAGACAAGTTCTTTCATATCAGTCAAAGTGACTGTTCCCACCACCCTCCCTTCCTGACAAATTGTGTCCCAAACTCCATTTTCAACTTTGGAAACAAAAAACCCATTCTTAAACCCTAATTTCACTAACTGTGTGACACACCCATGGCAACAGATGAAGCAACAAACAAATCCAACATACGAGTCTTGTTACCCTGAACCAGTAACCCAATTCTGTGATTGTGAGAAGAAGTAGCCCCTTTACATTGATAGATTGTATTTGTGAGATGACTGCTAAAAATGTGAAATTGAATGAAAACTCCCCATGATTTGACTTACGTGATGCCTCATACCTGACACTTCTAGCTCCTTAAGCTGAGTGCAATGTGTTGAGAGAGTTACCTTCATCACATCCAAATGAGGAGGCCAAGGCTGTTCTGAAGCCTTATGAGTTGATCCCTCATTTGTAGTCAAATGTGGCACACTAGAGGTATCTCTGGATGGTGAAACTGTGGTTTCTTCAGCAGCTGTACCATTGCCTGCAGAATGAGGCCTGATAGCAGCTGCCCCAAGGCTGTCTTCATACTTGCTCAGAGCAGCTAAAAACCCTTCATTTGGGGCAACTTGTTTCCGCTGTTCCTTCATGAATCTGTGGCATAACATTCACCCAGTCAGCATGCTTTTGATAGAAAATTGCAAACTTGTTCAAGAATTGAAACATACAACAGAAGCATTCAGTTTTCACCTTCTGGATGTGACAAGGACAGCAACAACCATTGTTGACACAAACATGTGACAATGATCCCTACAAGACACCTAAAACAGTGCCTCCTGGAACTCTCAAACTCCTTGAACAGTGGAGGACAGTGGTGCTCCTCTTACTCTGTTCAAGCCCACAGGCTCTCCAATAACAGAGTTCTGTGTAGCTAGAATGACTGCCAATGGCCAGAGAGCCCAGATGAATGGAATTCAGCCAGGCTCTCTGACCACTCTATTGAGTTAAAATACAGTGCTCTGACAGAAAATTTGCTCCTTGCCTAAGATCTGGGAAAAAGCACCTCAAGTAGCAAATGAAATGTCTTTGTCCATTTAACAGTTTCTACTTTCTTCTTTTTGCAAAATTTTCTTGCTAGCCCAATGAATATTATGAGATTACAGAGAGAACTCCACAATAACGCATTGAATGTAACTATTTTGTCAATAAAAGATATACCAAAACTAACACAACAAGATTGAGTACAGCCATATCCTTAAGACCACTACCCACATTTACATTCTTAAATCATATTTTCACCAAAGAAAAAAAACCATTAGGTAACACTGACTCGAGAGTTTGGTTGGCATTCCATCCCCGTACACGCATGAGATATGCTGCACAAAGAGTGGCTGAACGGCTAGCACCAGCTCCACAGTGCACCAGCACTTTGGCTCCAGCCTTCCGAGCATCTTCAACAAACTCAAACATTGGCCCAAAGTGCTGAGCAATGTCTGCACCAGCCTCATCTGGAACCACACACAAATTATCATCATTTTCTCATAACTGCTACACAACTTACATACCAATAGCATAAATGGTCGGTGGGTCAAACAAGGTTGCAAATTCTCCTGAAAGGTATCTTCAATAGAACTGAGAATTCCTCCATACTTACAATTCAAGTCAACTTGAATAGAATGGAGAGATGACCCGACAATAAGGTTATAGAAATTTCCAGATCTGACAATGTAAGAGCAATCAATCAGCAAGCATGACAAAAAGAAAACCCAAGCCCAAGGAAAAAGAAGAAAATACAACTAAGACAATTGGAGGAAGTTTTCAGCACAATCTATGGTCAGCAGAAAACCTAACTTGACATCTCAACAGCCAGAAAGCTTCCCAATGCAGAATTGGGTTTCTATCGACATATCTTCAACAGAGTTCAACCCCAGAAACATGAACTTACTGAGAAAATACTTTGAGTTACTTACCTGCAAGGTTGAAGAAAAGCTGTACAAATCTTTTCTTCAGGGTGACAGGCTCTGTGTGAATTGTAACAACATGGGTAATGTTGAGATCATCCAATCGATTGTCAGCTTTTGCATGGTCCAAATCACCTAAGTACAAAAACCCTGGCACAATCTGCCAAATGGGAAACATAAATTCAGCATCTACCACAACATCACCAGTTGTAGGATACACTTGTGACCGGAATTTCCTCCAGGCAAGACTGGGAAAAAAATGCATGGGGAAACTGCATTAGACTGCAGAAGAAGCACAGCCTCTCTATTAGGGTTTTTACAGGCATTCAATATCCCAGATCACAATTGACACACAAGTTCAGGATTGCATATAGCAAATCCTACACAGCTTCATGATAATCAATCACACAAGCGTTTCCCCCACAAAGAAATGGAGCAAAATTCCACATGTGTAACAAATCCTACATGTCTTTGTGATGATCGATCACCAAGCAAAACAAATTGCATTTTCCCCACAAAGCAAGAACACCATTACTCTGCAGTAGACAACTGTTGCAGAAGAATAGATGACATTTTTTTGCAACAAAAACTGCAGGAATCTGTTTGCATACCTCAGCTGGATAGCTTGGAATTGAAGCTGCTTTTGTTGATTTGGTGACAAGAAAAGGGTACTGCCTTGCAAACAAAGAGAAGGCATCCTTCGAATCATCTGGTGCAATCCCAACCAAAATGCAATATCCAGTGTTAGAAATCAGGTCAAGTCCTCCCATTGCAATTCATCCACAGCCAAAAAAAATGAAAAAACTCTCCTCATTGCAAGGGTTTCAGCTCTAGATGTTAGGGTTAGACCAAACCCTAACCCCTGTGCTCCTCGGTAATTTTGACGACTCAGAGATCAGAAGTCTGTGAGAGAGAGTGAGAGAGAGAGCACAGAGTGCAGCAGCTGCATACATACATACATACCGTCGCCAACTTCCAAAACCTTGACAGACTTGACACATCCTTCCTTCAACAGAAATTTCACCACAGGTTCAGCTTCTTCAGCTCCGTCGGCGCTTTCCTGTGGGTTCTTCCGTTGTTTCTTGCGCTCTCTCTCCTCCTGGTCCTCTCCTCCTTCTCCATCGTCTCTGCGACTCTTGCTGCTGCTGGTTCTCCTCTTCCCACTCTTCCTGCTGTAATTGGGAGACACGATGAGAACGTTACGACCCCACCAGCAATTGCGAGACCATGTGGGCGGGCCTGGACCTGCCACTTTCTCCAATGTGCGTCCATTGGACGAAAGCTCCACACAAACCGAGCCTCGGATATGGCGTTCTCCATATGAGCGCGCTGTTCTTGTATCCAGTACTAGCAGCTTCGTGTCCCCCATCAACGCATTGAAGGCTCGCCATGCCATTACTAATCCCCCCCACACACACACAAAACTACCCCCCACTACACACACCCGTTCTTCGACTCCACGAGAAATCTCTACATCACTACTACAACAACCTCAAGAAAACACTACATCGCCATGACTGTAGCTGTACCCATCTGGAAAACAAAAGCCAAAAACATTCTTAAAAATTCTACAACCAAGCATGAAGATGTAGCAACTGAAAAGATGGACAAGATCTCGCTTGGATGGACCATCAACCCACCAAGCTACCTCGGAGGTGTCAACAAAGGAGGATGATATGTGTGATCGCGGGTTGCAACAGAGCCAACGAAACGTACAAAGATACGCAACAATCCCAACAGTACGAGAAACCCTAACCCTAAACCTGTATTGTTTGGTGGACTCGGGGATTTGTGCAACCTTGCCATCGAACATGCGAGCAGGCTCTTTGTGGGGTTCCGAACATGGTATGTGAGACAATTATTGTCTATGATCCTACCTTGTAGAGATCCACCTTAGCTGGGATGTGAAGTAGTTGCCCTTCCCGAATCCCTACTGATCCTTGGCCTGAATGATGTGGATGCCTGGAACACCACCCCAGGCAGCAAATTGTTACCTTGGTATATCCCTGTCCATTCCTCAGCTGGGCAGCTACCATCATATGTCCGCAGAGCAACCCCCCATCTCTCCTCCAATTTAGCAACAGTCCTTTCATAACCCAAATCCTCCTCAAGTGGAATTCCTTCCACCCTCCCACTGAAATTTCCACCACCACAGCTCTCCTAGCCAGTGAGAACTTAGTTGAGGACCAGTACTTTTAATGGGTGTTGAATCTTTTCAAGGAGGAAATTATCAGCATCAATGAAATTCATGGACCATCCGAGAGGGGCTCCCAGCAACCTAGAGACCATGCTCGACGGCACCCAAACCCACTCGAAATTTTGAGTTCAGTCTGGTCTCTGTTCCCTACTGCCTCCATACCAAAAGGCCATTGATTTTGAATTATTAACCTCCAACCCAAAGGCTTGACAAAACAAGCCAAGAACTTGGGCCAACCTCGAGGTGAAGGCTTTAGTAGCTCTCACTGTGAAACTGGTATCGTCCACATACTATGCAATTAGTTGCTACTTTTGCTGGTCTTGCGAGTTTGATGCCGTGTGTCCTCCCTGACTGCTACTCTTCCTAGATTGTAGCATTCAGAGCTTCTCCAACTAGCAGAATTAAATAGGGCACCAAGTGCCACTCCTGCCACACCCCTCTTTCTATGCCAAAATCCTGGGTGGGTTTTTCGTTAACCAGGACGCTAGCGCTGGCACCTCTAGAGAGGATTTTACTTCTGTTGACAAACACCTCTGAGAAGCCCAGCTTGCTCATGCATTGGAATAAAAATTCCAAATCAATTTTATCATATGCCCAAGGAAATTTTAATTTGAGGAAGCTCAATGGTTGTTTCAACTTTCTGGCCCATTTGATTGTTTCATGGGTGAGCATAATGTTTAGGATGTTCCTCGGAAGCAAAAACACCAGTTGGTCCTTGCTAATGATCTCCGTCAGCCGCAGTTACAAGGCTTTTGCAAAGATCTTGTCAGTGGCGTTCAATAAGGTAATAGAATTTCCATAAAGTCAGGAAAACACAGCAGCAGAACCCTGAGTTTGGTCCAAGACCAGTGAGATTAAACAAAAACCTGGAAAAAAGTACATTAGCCTTCCACGAGGAGTGAAACTCAGAAATGCACCATTTTTTTTTTGGTAAACTGAGTTTCATCCTGTTTTGACCCCTCTTTCCTTTTTCCTGAGCGCCTCCACTGCGGCTGCATATATTTTCACTGCTCCTAACCAGTGTTTTTTTGTTGTGGCGAATTTTCGCCACCTGGTGACCAAAAAAACAGTCATGTGAATTGCCTTAATGGAAATGGGCTGAAAATTTCTGAAAGTTCGCCATAATTCGACATTTGAGAGGGGAGGGGTAGCCATCTTCCTGATGGGTGATCAGATCAGTCGTCGGTCAAACCGACTGAGCACAATCATTGGATGCCAAATCACTACTTTGCGTGACTGTCCATCGTCACTCCCTTCACCTAAATCGCATCCATCGCCACCAGTCGTGAAAAATCATTGTGAACCCTCGCCGCCAGATGTGAAAGCTTAGTATCAAACCTCACCGCCAGAATGGAAACAAGATTTGTAGTGGATTTGCACAAGTAGGATGAGATTTCTGAGTTTAAGGCGTCCTTGTGTTGTGTATTCATGGCTTCAGGAATCAAGTAGAGCAAGTAGGAAGCTAGAATGGCAAGACATGTCAAATCCAAGGACTGAAAATTTTTGCATTTGTTTTGCAAATCCCATTCCTTCTCCCACATGGAGTTTGAAGGTTGTGTAGTGCAATGGTGCAACAAAGCAACTTCAACCAAAGTAAGGTTTCTCTTTTCAACTAATCTTCTCATTCCAATGCATTTTGTTAAATTTGTACAATCCTTAAGTGTTTGAATGTGTACTATGGAGTGGCACAATGATGGGATTTTCTAACACAATTGATGTTTTTATTCATGAATGTTTGACACAAGGGAATGCATAACAAGAAACAAATCAATGCATCAAGGATCGTTGTAGTGTGAAAATTTCCATCACAGTCAAATTCTAGAATTTGATGAATTTTTACCTTTTGTTGTTTTTGCCCTTTTGTGTTTTCACATTTTTTTTGTTTTTGCATGTTGCATTGAGATTACCTATAGAGATCAAGAGTTGAAACACTTAGCTTTCTTTTGCATCTAATTTACCTACAAAGCTCAAAAAGCTTAGTTTTCACCTTTTGCATTTTCGCCTTTCACATTGAAAGTACATGTAGAGTTCCAAAAATTTTGTTTTCTTGTGCATTGAGAAACTTGCAAAGCTAAAAAAGTTCAATTTTTTCCTTTCATGTCAAAAGTACATGTAGATTTTTAAAGTGTAATTTTCTTTTGCTCCAAGTTTACCTGCAAAGCTAAAGAAGTTTAGTTATCACCTTTTGTGTTGTCACCTTTTACATCAAAAGAACCTACAAAGGTCCAACAACTTTGTTTTATTTTGCATCGAATTTACTTGCAACAACTTTGTTCAATTTTCATCAATCAATTTTTGCCTTTTTCTTTTGTGCTTTTCATGTCAAAATTACTTATAAAGTTCTAAAGCTTAATTTTCCTTTGCATTGAATTTACCTACAAAGCTCGAGAAGCTCAATTTTTGCTTATTGCATCTTTTCCTTTCTTTATTTTTGCCTTCATATCGAAATTACTTCTAGAATTCCAAAAGTTCACGTCAACCTTCATTCATCCTTTTCTCAACTATGGCACCCCCTAAAGCCACTAATTAATTTCAAGTTTCATTTTTTTTTCATCCACACCAAGCAATCCCAGCAATCCTAGTTCTAATATTGTTAATCATCCTTTTGTAGACCTTTTGGAACCTACTTTGTTTCCCGGTCTATCACCCATGATCGATGGGTCTCATGTATTTGGTATGTATATTGTTGTTAGATCTCAGAACCAAAAGGAGAAAGCTAATGAAGAAGTTTTTGCAATCCCTTCTATAGATGATATAGAAACACAATGAATGATTTCAAAAAGAAGAAACAAAATAAGTTAGAATGGGAAGTAAACAAAATGTACCAAGATCATTAGGCTATAAGGTTTCTCTATTCTAAACCAATGTGTGGAGGGGGACATTAGGATGAAGATGGTAAGATGCAAGGTTTGTTCCAAAATCAACAACAAAGATAAATTATCGATGTTTAAGTTAGATTTTTTTATTAAACATTCATGTTTGAATAAATGCATTAGTACTAGTAGAACTAGAATTAAGGAAGGCCACGAAGAAAAAGAAATATGTGCAATTTGTTGCAATCTAGCATCTGCTCAAACAAGGATGTCCAATGATGAATTTTGAAGATTTCAAGGCATTTTTTTAATTTCTAAAAGTTGATAATTGTTCGCAGAAGCATTGGTCTAACTCTACAAGTTTGACAACAATTGAAGCGATGCACAACATTGTATTTTCAACCATCAAAATTACAGTTTAGAAAGCTACAAACATCTTGGTGAATTGTGACAAAGTTATTGACACACTCCTAACTCCTTGAAGGACTCAAAAATGAGTCCAAGTACAAGACAGCGAAAGGGGGAAGAGTCGAGGCACGCTCTCTAGCTCACAACACTTTGAGGGGTAGAGGGGCGTGTTGGAGCTCCGGGATGGGACTGGGAAGAGTTGACAAGCTTCATTCACTCACACGAGCCTGCATACAACCCACACAAAGTGGTTAGTGCATAGTTGGAGCACCTTTGGTGCCAGGACGTGCCACGGGCAACACGGACACACAAGATTCTAGACCTTCTACCACTACAAAGTTAACCACTTTAACTAATTTTTTTCATATTCAGGTTGTGACAACCTCTAAGTTAACTTTTTTTTTTCATCCTCGGGTTGTGACAACCTCTAAGTTAACTATTTTTTTTCATCCTCGGGTTGTGACAACCTCTAAGTTAACTATTTTTTTAATCCTCTAGTGGTGACAACCTTGGGTCACCACTTAGTGTAGTTAGTGGCGTTTTAATGGGTTTAGATTTTTAGTGGTAGAAGGTCTGTAAGATTCACCATGGCCCGGACTTGGGGGAAGCCACCACCTTCCCCCTTATAATATACTCTACACCTCTCCACGGGGCCTACATCCAAATGGCTTTTCTCTCCCAGGACTCCCGAGTGGGAGTCCCGAAATCGCGCCAGCTGGGACTCTCGCGACTTTGGAGCCCCATAACTTTGCGAGCAGACCTCAGATCGAGGTGTAGTCTGAAGAAAAGTTGTAGCTCTCGTCAAGAGCTTTTCAACAGTATGTCGCACATTGTCTGCAGCCAAGTAAATCGGATCGATTCCTAACTTTTTTTGGTCGAGAATCAAACTAGCAATTTAACTCCCGGCCCTTCTTTTGGCCATAACTTATGCTTTAGATGTCCAAATGAGCAATGCGAGCCCATTTTAGACATCTACGTTCCAAGAGTTTTCTAATGATATATAAAACGCCACAATCCATTGAGTTTTAACCCTTGAAATTGTTCTCTAAAATTTTGGGAGTCCACTGGGACTCCATCTCCCAAAGTGGGAGTTGCCTTGAAAGTGTGAGGGTTCACTCCCTCACACTTTCCTACACTCCTGGGAGTATGTGATGTGACTCCCAAGCTTCCTCTTGGCCCGCACCCTTGCAACCCCTTTGCCTTGGTTGCGAACCCAAAGTTAGGGTTGCGACTGTTGCCACCATCGATAATCAAAATTGGTTGAGTGTGCATGTGTATGCTCCATATATCAATGGTGTGTATTGTATGATGCACTACACAAACTTGGTTGTTCAAACCTTGGGTGGTCTGAGCTTGGTAACCAAGATTGAATCCTTATTATCTTTACATATAACTATTTTGCACATTCTCCTAAATGAAATGTTAACTTGACTAAGTTTGTTTTATTGTTGGAGTGCAAAGGCAACAAAATCCTTAAAAATATAAAGGCAAGCTAGATTTCAATGTTGTCACCGCCTAAAAGAATCTTGGTTGAATATTGTTATTTGGTTGTAAAGATGGTTCATGATAATGTGGTTGTTCAGACAACTAAGGTTAATTATGAACTTTTATGTGATGTAGAAACCTTCCTAGGTCTTACATGTATCATGCCCTTTGTCATGCTTGTATGCATGGCCTCATACATGATGGCTAGTTACGGGCATGCTAATCATGCATTTAGGGTTTAATCTACGTTCTTAGGTTATTGTATGTTATTAAGTGTTTTAGGGTTATGGCTTGTTTAGGGTTTCAACTTTGTTGACGATTGTATAAAAGGTCAAGCTCTTCTTTTCTCTTGTTAGTTTTTCTAGAATTCCTTTGTTAGGGAGAGTTTCCTCAATAGTCAGACTAAATTTTTAAATGTTCACGATGGCTATTACACAGCCACCATTTACATACATTATGTTTTCTTTCCTTCTTTTCGATTCAATTTAATTCTAGAAAAATTGTTCTCTATTGCTTAATGTTGAAAGTGACAAATTTTTCATGGTCTCTCTCCTTCCTGACTTTGAATTTCTTGGGTTTCTTTCGCTTATTGCTTTCTTGTGTTCTTGAGTTGTTACTTATCATTCTTTTTCTACTCTTGTATTATAGCTACAACAAGAACAACAACAACCATAACTAGTAGCATCGTAAGCAAGGGAAAAGGGACACTGGAAAAGCCCATGGCAATTGCTACTATTGCAAGCTTTTACAAGCTTAAGCTTCCGATCTCACTCACGTGCATGCTAAGTACCCACTGAGCATCTACTCATTAATCTACATTCAGATTAGTCTTCCTCCTCTTTTTCTTTTATGCTTTAACTTTTTTGTTACTCTAGTTTTTCGTGCAAATTTGTTGAAGGAACTCCAAATTGATAAACACTTTGTTTTCTTCATTTCTTCAAAGATCATTTCTCTATCTCCATCTCTGTTGGCTTTCTACATGAATGATCAAATGAACAAGCTCCAAAATTTGTTGAAGAAACGAAAATAATAATATATATATTTTTAAAACATGAAGAAAAAAATTATTTTCTTTTCTTTTGCATGCCATCACTACAAAGTTCACGAACACATATTACTGTGCAACACCGTTGTCGTCATAGTCACTGTCCATTGTCGTTTGATGTCTATCACAGTTTCGTCCAACGTCCGTCACAATTCTGTCCGACGTCCTTCAACGTCCATCCGTCTAGTTTTGTCCGTCCAGCCCCTTCCATCCGCTAATGTCTGTTTGTCGCCGTTCATCCCTATAAACGTGTTGTATTCTTCAAATCGTATGTATTACGTACATAAGTATCCAATATCATATTTTTCAAACCATATGTACATATTCTTCAAAATCATATATAGGTTTTCTTTTTTAATTAATACTTACATCTACATACTCTTATATTAATAGATACATCTATGTATTTCATATTAATAAGTATATCTATGTTATTTTTGTATTAATACATACATTTACTAATACATCCATCTATGTATTTCATATTAATACATATATCTACGTTATTTTTTTATTGATACATAAATATACAATTCTTTCATCGTCTACTTCGTCATTTAGCAGTGGTGATTACAAAAATTGAAAACTGCTTAAGGTACATTTTCTTAAACACTTCACATTTCAATTTCCAATACGGTTACATTTAATTACATAAGGTGTGTTAGAACTTTGTAGCTAGTGCTCTATATTGCTACAAAAGTTTGGGGCATCACACAATAACATGACCTCAAATGATGAAAGCACTATCGCTCAGCCAGAGCTAAAGTATCAACTACGAAGGAACACACTATCATTTGAGTTAATTTCTTTGAACTCACAATCTTCATGACGATACCATCAAACGTTTACAACGCCACCCTCATCTAATATAACTCGTACCAAGAATTCATGTTCAGGTTACACTACATGAATGATAGATCAAAGTCCATTCGAAGGGGTTAATCAGTGGGGTACGTTTTTTGCCGCACCAATTTTCACACCATCATCGTATATTCCACTGCAAGCCGTTACTTCTACACCCATGTTGACGCGCTTTGAAGCTCCTTGATAGATTCAATATGAGTCTGAAGTGAAAGCAATGAAAGACCAAGGAGTTGGGGGCACGTTCTTTGGTTCGCAACACTTTGGGGTAGAGGGGCGTGTTAAAGCTCCGGGATGGGACTAGGATGATTGACAAGCACTTAATCACTCACATAGACCTACACAAAACCAAACAACAAGTTCGTTAATGGAGAGTTAGAGCGTTTTTGGTGTTAGGACAAGCCACAAGCAAACTCGGACTCACAAGACTCACCATGGCTCAGACTTGGGGGAAGCCACCACCTTCCTCCTTATAGTATATTATGTACCTCTCCATGAGGCCCACATCCAAATGGCATTTTGTCTCAAGACTCCCTAATGAAAGTCCCAAAATCGCCAAAATTATGATTCTCGCAACTTTGGGGCCTCATAACTTTGTGTGCAAACCTCCGATTGAAATGAGGTTTAAAGAAAAGTTGTACCCCTCATCAAGAGCTTTCCAACAGTATGTTGCACGTCACTTGTACACAAGGAAATTGAGTCAATTCTTGACTTTTAGTGGTCGAGAGTCAAACTGCCAATTTAACTCCTAGCCCTTCTTTTGGCCATAACTTGTGTTTAAGATGTCCAAATGGGTCATTCAAGCCCATTTAGACATCTACATTCCAAGAGCTTTCTAATGATATAAATAACTCTTCAATCCATTGAGTTTTCACCCCTGCGATTGCCCTCTAAGGATTCAGGAGTCCACCGGAATTCTAACTCCCAAAGTGAAAGCTCCCTTGGGAGTGTGAAATTTCATTCCTTCACACTTTTTTACACTTTTGGGAGCATGTGGTGTGACTCCTGAACTTCTTTCTTGGCTTGCAACCTTGTAAGCCCTTGCCTTGGTCATAAGCTCAAGGTTAGGGTTGCGACACATATATACCATGGAGGTTAACAACTCCTTTGGGATAATTGAAAAGTTCAACAAAAGGCCAAGTACCATTTCTTTAAGGGAGTTCAAGGCAACTTTCTCAATTGTGGTTTGTGAATTGGAAGTCAAGTATGATGTTCATTACACTGAGGCATTCACATTCAAACAATTGGTTCGTTATGTGCACTATGAGGCATTCAATGTTTATGAACAATATTCTTTAAGGATTTTGGGCATCACCCAAATCCCCAATCTAGTTTATACCACAACCATGGCCACCACCTCTCAAGTTGCACTCTAAGTTGCCATTGCACATCATGGGACTATGCCCAATAATCTAGATCCAATACCTACTTTAGTAAACCTTTCTCTTTAGCAATTCATTGTTGTTACTGTAAACATTCCTCCCACCATGATGCACCAGCTTTTACTGATCCAATGGGGAATTCTTTCGAATTCTTGCGTTCGAATTTTCGGTTAAAAGTTTTGAAAAAATTATGCATCTCACCACCTTCTCTCAGCAAAAGAATGAAATCCTCAAGATGCTCTACATGAGGCTTCTCAAGCTTAAAGAGGATACTCAGAGTATCACAAACTTGAATGTTACCCATTGGTATTTTCGTTCGTTAAAAGGTAGTGACATTCCATGCACATGTTTTGCAACGGGTTTTTGCAAAATTTGTAGACTCGTACACTTTGTTAAATGTGTATAACATTTTTGAAAAGCTGGAACTTGCTCATGCACATTATGAGGCCAATACTATGAGGCCTCCATCATGTTCAACGCCTCAACCTCCACCAACTAGATCATCACATTCTTCTTCAAGGGCTAAAATGGTGCACTAAGTTGCACCCATCTTACCTTGCAACTATTATGGCAATCTTGCCCATAAAGTTAGTGAGTGTAACACTCCTTGTGAGGATCTCTTTTGTGATTATTGTGGGAAAAAGGAACATAAGGAAGTTGTTTGTTTTGCCAAGTTCTAGAAACGAAAGCAACTTTGATTACCACAATAAAATCTACCAACATCTTCCGTTGCCCTTCAACCAAAAGCTAGGCACCTCAACCTTACATTCAGGCTTTCCTCACCAAGGGTAATTCCAATAAGAATGTTAAGAAAAAGGAACAGAATGTTGACAAGAGGGAGGTGCTTTAAGCCCATGTCGCTCAAGTTTAAACTTTACAAAATGAACTTGAATCATTAAAGGCCCAACTTGTTAATCTAAAAAGCAAGTCTTCCCAACCAACTAGTCATGCCCAACTTATACAAGGTTCATGATCATGAAAGGAACCTCTTAGGTCGTTTTTTGGCCTTTCACACAATGCCATGGTTGGGGAATATGTTCTTTCCAATGCACACAATTCTAGTCTCACACCAAAATTTTCCATTTCTTTTTGCCCTTCCTACTTCGTGACACAAAAAGCTAATGTGGCACCCAAAGTTTCTACCACTAGTGAAGTAATTCAAACTAATGGACTCACATTCGGTTCAAGTCTTATTACCATGGCTAGAGGAGCTCGAGCAATCATGCCACAATCTTTTTGTCCTCTCAAAATGAAAGAAGAATGCACCTTATTAACGAGGGGGAGGAGACTATTACACCACAAGCTGCTAAGGCATCAAATTCTCGTGTCCTAAGAGTACATGTACATCAAGAAAACACATAATTTTCCACTTATTAGCGTATGGAGTGCCAACTTCAAATGCATGAAGTGGCGTAAAAGCTTGTGAATACACTGTTGTTTAGTTTTCAAGATTTGAAGCTAAACACCAAGGACATAATTGCAGTACTAAAGGATACCCTGAACACTACATCTAGTCCTCTACCAATCCCTAATCCACATGCTACATGGGTCCCATCCAACACCTTGGACAAACACTCAATTGGCTCATGTGTTGTAGATGATGTTCGTAATCTAATCACTAGTTCTAACATGGCTAAACTATGGAAATCTATGTGGCAAATTCGCATCGCTATTGGGATCGTAAAAAAGGTACTTGGGGAAAACTCAGATTTGATTGCATTTAACTTCAATGAAGGTATAGATCAAGAACTTTGCCTATAGGTCAAATGTTTAGTCATTAATGCCACCAATTACGATGTGCTCATTGAGCAAAAGGCCCTATTTCCACCAAGTTTCACAATTGACAACTAGTTCGAGCATGCACACTACCGAGTGGATTGGGAGACTGATGGCCACCACCTAGGATACATACCCCTTGATTTACATGGGAACCATAGTCTTATGGCTCACTGTTGTATGCTCAAGGAAGCACACATTATTTCCTACATACAATAAGTTAGCCACGAATGGATAAAGGGAGATGAAGAAGGGAAAACTTACGCCCAAGTTATTGAAAGATTGAAGGTGGTTCCTACTGACATTCAACATGAACAAGAGGTTTTACAGAAGTTCAAAGTAGCCCGCAAGCCCTTGGTCAAAACTCTGTCTAATTTTGAGAACATGGAGAGCCATGGTGAACCCATTAAACTAATATTTTGTCAACTAATCACTTGGACACCACCTAAGGAGGGGATTACATTACTAGAGCTCTTTGGTGGTATTAGTACAAGTCTTGAAGCCCTACTATAGTCGGGGATGGTGGTTCGGAGGTATTTCTACGTAGACATTGATCCTATTGCAAGGCAAGTGGCGACATTAAGAATGATGAAGCTCAAGGCCAAATTTCCATAACAATTTACAACCATCGCATGGAAGGCCAATTTCACTTTCTTACCTTCTGACATACAACTAATTTAGATGAAACATATGGAATTACTTGGCCTCGTGGACCTTAACATTTCAAGTTGGGAATGTCAAGGATTTTCAATGGCTAGATTTGGAAAAGGCTTAAGTGACACAAGATCCGGTCTTTTCATGGACATGGTACGATTTATCACCTTGGCTCAATCCATTTCTCCTACGCTTGGTTATGTAATTGAGAACACCCCTTCTCAATTTGACCAAAGGAAGAAAGTCCAAGAACACTTCACGTTGGTTGAGCATTACCTTGGAGAGCCACTCCTACTCAATGCAGCACAATGTGGTTCCGATGCGCACCGGCTGTGCAACTAGTGGACCAACCTTGCACCACTCTTAGTTTTAAAGTTGGTTCTAAGATAAACCATCAGAGACCCCAACTTGTATGTTTCTCACATATTGGATGATCAAAGCTCTTGCCAACCAGTTATAAAGCAAGAAAAACCTCCTTGGTTTCCTATGAACATAATAGGAAAACTAAAAGGTGCTTGGCCCACCTTTGCCTCCTTCCCAAGAGCACACACCTGTTCAGGGAGATGGACCAGGTCTTATGTATTGTCATGCTTCAGGCACTTGGGATGAACCAAGCCCATAAGAAAAAGAAAGGACTATGGGGTTCCAAACTTGCACTACTAGTCACACCAAGGTGACTAGATTGAAGCATAATGTTATACTAGGGAGAGACATGGACTTGAACTCCCTTACATTGTTGTTGGTAACATGTGTACACTTTCAAATGTACACACCACCAACATTGATTCAATCAGCTTGCAATGTTGGTGATGCGACGACATGGCACCCCTACCAAGTACACTTACCTATTTTCAACATTCTACAGTTCACTCTTAGTGTTGGGGGGGAGGAGGTACCATGTAATTTGATTCAAGTTGTTTCTGATACACTTGGAAGTACATCAACTTCTAGAGAAACAATTATAACCTTTTAGGAATCTACGAAGTTGGATAGTGGAGAACCCAATACACCAGGTTCTTCAAACACATTTTCCAACTCCATTCCATGTGTTTCCAACTACCCTTTCGTTATGGGGAACCAGCTCACCAAGAAGGAGAGAGACCAGGTCACATACTTGTTAATTAAATATGAGAATGTGTTTGCATTCTCGATGAAAGACTTAAGTAGGTGTAAGACCATGCAGTTCTTTATAGGCCTTATAGATGAAACACCCCTTTATCGAAGGAGGCATAGGTTGAACAAGCATGAGTGGGAACTAGTAGATGAAAGATGCAAAGAGCTCCATGAGGCTAGTTTCATTCAACCATCAAGTTTTGACTTCGCAGTCACTACAATAATGCTAACAAAGAAGGAGTCAATTGGATTATGGACTAAAAAAAGGATGTGCAAGGATTATAGGCCTTTGAACCTAGTTACACCGCATGACATGTACCCCATGCCCATCCTTGAAGAACTATTTGATAGCATTAGAGATTCAAACATCTTCACAATTGTGGATCTGAGGTAAGGCTTCAACCAAATTGTGCTTGTTGTGAAAGATCACATGAAAACGACATTCCATGGAAACAATAAGTTGTGGGAATGGCTTGTGGTGCCTTTTGGATTGAAGAATGCACATGTCTTCTTTTAGCGAGTCATGGACTAGGTTCTCGAAGGGGTAGATTTCCTAAAGTGTTACATAAATGATGTCCTAGTGCATAACAAGGGACTCCTGCAACACTTGGATCATCTTGAGGAGTTATTTAAAAGGCTCCACGAAGTCAATATGAAGATCCATCTTAAAAAGTGCGAGTTTGTTGTCACCTTAGTAGTTTACCTTGGACACATAATTTTGCCAAATGGTATTATGGTTCATTGGGCCAAAGTAATAACCATTTTGGAGATGCCCAATCCTACTGATGTTCACACTTTCAGGAGCTTCATCGAACCATGTAATTACTATGGGATTTATGTCCAAAACTTTAGTATTATTACTCATCCTCTCTATACATTATTAAAGAAGGATGTTGCTTGGACATGGAGTGAAGAGGCTAAAGAAGCTTTCAACACACTCAAGGAAAAGCTTTCAAAGTTTTCCATTCTGAGAAGACCTGATTTCAGCAAGGTCTTCATTGTACACACTGACTTGAGTGCTTTTGAAATTGGTGCTATTTTTGGCCAACTTGATGAGGAAGGTAAGGAATATGTTATCACCTATGCATCCCGAAGCAATAACAAGGTTGAGAGCAACTACTCTCCATACAAGGGGGAATGTCTTGTTATTGTACGGGTCATCATACATTTCAGGCCCTATCTTTATGGCACCAACTTCATTTTGTATACCAACCACCAGCCTATCAAATGGTTGATGACCAACGACAAGCTTATTGGTAAGTTAGTTTGTTGGGCACTTATACTTTAGGAATATGAGTTCAAGGTTATTCACCGACCTAATATTACACATCAAAATGCAGATACCATGTCACGGAGACCCCTCACTACCTTTGAAGATTTCTCAGAAGCCACACAAAATTTTGACCAAATTCCAGCAATACATGTATCTTATGCATCTAATTAGCTTGCATTATTGTAATGTAACTTGGTTGAGCATCCCATTATGGATATATGGGAGGACTTGGACACTTTGAGGTTTTTCAGCATGGGGAATACCTTCCCCAAGTTACATCAAATCATCGGAATTACATACAACAACGATCCAAACGCTACTCATGGAGGGACAATCACCTCGTCCGATGCTTACCACAAGGCGACATAGTGGATCCTCCACCACATGAACGGCCTGGTCTTATTCAAAAGGTACACTCGAAGCTTGGACATTTTGGAATTAAACGTACTTATATCCTTTTCACTCCTCATTACCATCAGAGAAGTATGTATGTTCAAGTCCAAAACATCATTGCTAAGTGTGAACAATGTGATAAAATCAAAACTTCCTTTTCATTTTGATAACTCACGCTTTTTCAAGTCCCTATTCAGGGCATGTTCTATCGCTGGTCATGTGATTTAGCTGAAGAGTTACCATAAACCTCAAGGGGTAATGTCTACATCATGATTATGATTAAACATTTTTCAAAGTGGGTCAAGCTTGTTGCGTTGCTAGATAAGTTATCACACAACACCAACTAGGCTTTCTTACAATAGGCCAAAGTAGGTTTGGGGCTTGTGCTAAGTGCCATACTAATCAAGGATCAAAATTTAGAGGAAAATTCCAAGACCTACTTGATCATGTTTTCATTTACCATCGCTAGACTTCAAGGGATCATCCCCAAGTTGATGGCCTTGTAGAAAGGATGGTTTAGACATGTAAGAAGGGACTTTGGAAGATTTGCCTCACTGGGAACAAAAAGGATTGGGACCTGGCCCTGCCTTACATTGCCATGGGTTATAGGATGTCTAAACACGCTTCTTTGTTTGATTTCACTCATTACTTTCTACTTTATGGGAGACACCCCATTCCACCCTCTTCCATTGCGAGGTGGCAATTATAAACCTAAGGTGAGACAATTTGATGTTGGTGATTTTGTGTATCTCCAATGGCAACCTAATGATACCCTAGACACTTCTTCTAGTTATGTTATCTTGAGGATTAAGGCGATCGTGCCTTCAAGTGTGTTGGAGTTGTAAGGAGTTGATGGACGCACAATTTAAGATCATTCCAAAAATTGTGCACCCTGTCATTTACTGAACTTGGATCCTACCATCATCACGTCGATTTGGATTCATGTAAGGTATGTTAGAAGATAAACGATGTTGATTAGATGTCGCTTTGTGATAATTCTAGTGGTGGATACCATTTATTTTGCCTCAAATTGGAGCTCATTCAAGGTCCCATCGACATTTGGTACTGTTCATCATGTTTTCCTACAACACCTTGAATTCTACTTAGACCATGCCACATTTTTCCCGGCTTAGGTCTGGGGGGGGATACATGAGAATTTCATCTCAGCCTCCTCTTGTGCATTATATATATAGATATGTGCATGCATCTCTTTATGGTTGATTAGCTTCTACCTTTCATTAATTCTTGTCTTTTTGTTCAATAGAATTTACTACGGATTTACACCTTACAACACCAATGTCACAACATCACACGTCACGACAGTTGTCATGCCCATATGCATGGCCTCATATCTGACGGCCAGTTATGAGCATGCCAATCATGCCTTTAGGGTTAATGTACGTTCTTTAAGTTATTGTATGCTATTAGGTGTTTTAGGGTTATAGCTTGTTTGGGGTTTCAGCTTTGTTGATGGCTATATAAAAGGCCAAGCTCTTCCCTTCTCTTGTCAATTTTTATAAAATTCCTTTATCAAGGAAAGTTTCTTGCATAGTCAGACTAGATTTTTAGATGCTCATGGCGGTTATTATACGACCACCGTTTACATACTCTACATTTTCTTTCCTTCTTTTTAATTTAAATACATGAAAATTTCATCTTAGCCTCCTCTTATGCATTGTATATATATGTACATGCATCTCTTTTCAATTGATTAGTTTTTACCTTTGACTGGTTTTAGTCTTTCTATTTAGTAGAGTTTATTATGGATTTACACCTTTACGACACTGAACATCACGACACCTTGTTAGAAATAGTGCAAGGATTATCAAAGTTTACACAAAGGTAACAAATTTTAATCTGCAACTTTGTTTTTACTATGAAGTTGGCTAAATCAAATGTTTCAGCATGTATTGTCATGTTGAGCCAAGTTCCCTCCTTCCACACCACTTTTTTTTTCTTGAACTAATTGATCATTGCAATTATGTTTTTTTTTAGTGTGGTGGAAAAACATGTTTTTCAAGTTCAATATGTCACCTTTAAGTTTGGTCCACAAATGTATATGTTTCATTGGACAAATCCAATCGCTTGTGTTATGGGCATGGTGATCAAAGAGGTTTGGGCAAAGTTTGTAGAATCTATCAAGGCATAATGTGCTTAAGTTGCCACAAGTTTGATAACAAAACTAGAAAAGTGGTTTCCTACACAAGAATTGTTAAATGCTACTAGTGTGATTTATCCCCAACTAGCTTTAGAGAGAGGTTACATTTTCAAGGCACATGGCAATCTTACAAGCACTACAACAATAGGGGGCTATTTTGCGATCCGAATATCATCGCAAAACAACAAAGAAAGAAGTTTCCAAAAGCCCACTGTTGTGAACCATAATTCCTCGCAAACTCTTAAGCTTTTGCGATACCATAACATTCGTACCTGTACAATTGCAAGTCCTTCGCAACTTCGGAACTTGATACAATCGCAAAACTTTCCGATTGTAACTGCTTCTATACATTGTTTGCGATTAACATTGCATCAAAAACTATTTGCAACACACCCATCACTGCAACGACTTAGCGTATCGATTCAAAAGTCTATCGGTTTCCGATATAAGATCTAACACAAACTTTTTGGGATTCTAAAAATGCCGCTAAAAGTTTGCGAAACTTGATACAATCGCAAAACTTTCCCATTGTAACTGCTTCTATACATTATTTGCGATTAACATTGCATTAGAAACTATTTGCAACACACCCATCACCGCAACGACTTAGCGAATCGACTCAAAAGTCTATCGGTTTTTGATATAAAATCTAACGCAAACTTTTTGGGATTCTCAAAATGCCGCTAAAAGTTTGCGAAACTTGATACAATCGCAAAACTTTCCGTTTGTAACTGCTTTTATACATTATTTGCGATTAACATTGCATTAGAAAGTATTTACAACACACCCATCACCACAACAACTTAGCGAATCGATTCAAAAGTCTATCAATTTCCGATATAAAATCTAACGCAAACTTTTTAGGATTCTCAAAATGTCGCTAAAAGTTTGTGAAATCGTGGATTTCACAAACTTGTTCTGGAATGATTTTACCCATAAGAATGTAACAATATCTATGACATGGTATACTCCATACTAGTAGTTGTAAGTGTGACTGCATGCAACTATAGGGGTTACGTTCACACTGCATTACATGTTAATTAGCTAACCCAATTGTATGCGAACACGTGTACTTTTATTTTGTAATTAAATATTTAGTTTTAAGAATTACTTTGATTAATCTAGACCGTCCAAGTCGTAGCCCTTGGGGTGCGGACACGTGTTGGGTTTAAGGCTTGATCAACCATGCTATGTCATTGTACACGTGGCACAGATTAGGGTTAGGGTTATAGGGTTTAACCCCCATTGAATTATCAGGATGATGCCATATGGCAACCTAGTGACCGCACGATGTAGTTGC